>Ga0164290_1000189_pt1 | contig 232966 bp, 217 predicted proteins | sample Micstemetagenome_FD_108782 | JGI IMG/M metagenome (GOLD analysis project Ga0164290, IMG submission 108782) | Contaminated culture microbial community from soil near Moab, Utah, USA - Microcoleus steenstrupii SON62 (Illumina Assembly) | ecosystem: Environmental > Terrestrial > Soil > Soil crust...
CTGGTGAAGCTGCACGACCAGACCCGCTACGTGCGCTTCGGCCACCAGTTCTGCGTGCGCGATGGCGTGGCCGCCGTGGACACCCTCCACGCCGCCGCCTTCACCGCCCGGCTGCACTCACCCCTGCAGCTGGCCTGATCTGCGGCTGGGCTGATGCTGTGGTTGCCAGACCGGTGGCTTGAGACGCCTGCTGGATCACGCTTGGACCTGGGGTCTCACGCACGGGCCTGGATGCGCTGAGACGTGCACGCAAAGGTTCGCGGAGTGGGGCGCTGAGCACTGAAGCGAACGCCATTAAAGCCCGTATTTGCGCAGCGTCTCTTGCCGGCAGACGCTTTCAGCCGCTTTGAGATTGCTGTTGAAATCAAACTGCCTGAGAAAGCATTGGCAAGTGGATTGTGTTAACCCTTCAGGCACACTCTGACCCGAGCGCTTCACTTCATTATTCACAGCAAGCTGGCAGAAGTGCATGGCCAGATTACGGGCATCAATGGATTGTGCCCGACTATCCAGCGGCACCACGGGGATGAATGCAGACACCGCTATCACCACCTGAAGCCTGAAGGTTGTCAGCAGCCGAATCATCGAGAACAACAAGAAGAAATCTGCCTTGCAGCAAGGCCTGAGAACGCATCCATCAGATCGATCAGATCCGGGAGCGTTGCAGCAGCCGTAGCACAATGATCACCACAGCGACCACAAGAAACAGGTGAATCAACCCACCCAATGTGAACGAACTGACCAGACCCAACAGCCACAACACAAGCAGCACGACAGCCATGGTTTCCAGCATGGGAGGCACTCCTGAACGATTGAAGTAGCTATTGGGATTGAATCCTGTGGATCACCACAGCAGACCTGGCAGCAGGCCCCAGACGTGATGCAACGGATCAGGCCAAGCAGCGGAGAACTCCACTGATTGGCCTTTGTGTTTCAGGCCCTGGTCACTTGATCTTGTCAGCGGCCTTGGCGGTGGCATCGCTCACCTTGTTGGCGGTCGACTTCACGCCCTGTTTGAGGTCGGAGCCGGCCTGCATCGCTGCAGCCTGCACCTGTTTGGCCTGCCCTTTGAGCTTTTCGCCGGTGTCTCCGGTGAGTTCGCCGTGGGCAGCTTCAAGCCGGCCTTCCGCTTGCTTGGCGGAGGCAGAGAGATCTTTGGACATGATTCTGGCGGCAAAGGGGGTGGTGGTTACGAAGCTGGTCGAGGCCATTGCAGGGGGCTGAAACACGCAGGAGGCGATCATCACGACCACGGCGAGAATCAGGGAAATCGGGAACCTCCGATCCATTCGTTTCATGGGCTAGGTCTGCAAGGGCACCTCCAACACCTAGCCAGCACTCCCCCAAGCGGCCACGAACGCACCACAAACGGCTCAGCAAGGATTCATTCCAGGGCAGATCTGCAGCACCTTCAGGCGCATCGCTTCGCCAGCAGCTTGTCTGCTGCACGTTCAGCAGCACGCGCTGTGCAGGGGCAACCCCAGGGGGCGTGTGGTGTGCTGGCGGCGTGCTGCTGCTGAAGCGGGGATCAATCAGCCAATCAGCCGGGCGCGTTGCTGCCCTGGCGCATCGCCCGAATGGAGGCACGCACACGGCTGATGTTCACACCGATCTGCTCGAAGCCCAGCAGGCTGCCGGCCGCTTCTTCCCAGCTGGCCGAGAGCACGCCATAGCTGAGCCCCAGCACACCCAGCAGGAACAGGCCACCGGACACCGCAAGGGTGAGCACCGGGGGGACGTCGTAGATGTTGCGGCTCACCAGCAGGTAGCTGACCACGAACGCGGACATGCCCAGCACGGAGGGAACCCCTGTGGCCAGGGCGATGCGGCGTGCCATGCGGTTGGCCACTGCAGGCGGAATCACTTTGGCCCCACTGGCCTTGGCGGCAGCGCCGCCGCCAGACTTGCCCGCTCCGGCCGTGGCAGAGGGGGCAAGACCGGAGGCCTTCGGGCGGGGCTTGCGCTTGGCCGCCATGGATCCGCTCAGCCCCGGATGCCGAGCTTGGCGATCAGCTGGGCGTAGCGATCTTCGCTCTGGGCGCGGAGATAGCCGAGCAGGCGCTTGCGGCGCCCGATCATCTTCAGCAGACCCTGGCGGGAGGAGAAGTCGTGCTTGTTCTGTTGCAGGTGACCGGTGAGCTGGGAGACCCGCTCGCTCAGCATCGCCACCTGCACCTCGACGGAACCGGTATCGGTGCCGTGGGTTTGGTGGGTGTTGATCAGTTCCTGTTTCTTGGTGGTATCGAGCGGCATGCCGGCGTCGGGCCCTGACGGTGCAAACAGACAACTTACCGCCCCGTGGGCGCCCCCTGGGCCGGAGGGAGTCAGGCGGCCTGCTGGGCCAGCCAGCGCAGGCTTTCGCGCAGCCAGGCATCGGGGCCTTCGGCCGGCTCCAGGCCGCCGCGTCCCACGGCGTGCAGGGCCCGGTTGATCTCCAGCGGCGCGTAGCCGAGCGCCTCCAGCGTGATCTGCACCTCGTCGCGGGTGGCGGCCAGGGGGGTGGTGCCGCCGTCGGCGCCGGCGTCATCGAGGCCGAAGGCCCCGCCAGCCAGCGCGGCCGCCCCGCCGTCGCTCTCGGCCAGCTTGCCGCGCAGCTCCACCGCCAGGCGCTCGGCGGTGCGCTTGCCAACGCCCGGCGCCTGGCAGAGCTTGCGCAGATCGGCCTGAACGATCGCGCGGACCAGTTCCTCGGGCGGATGGGCGCCCAGCAGAGCCAGTGCCAGCTGGGGGCCCACGCCGCTGACGGCCACCAGCAAGCGGAACAGGTCCCGCTCCTGCCGCCCGCCGAAACCGAACAGGGTCCAGCCGTCTTCGCGGATCGACTGATGGATGTGCAGGGTGAGCACGGCGCCTTCACCCGGCAGCCGTTCCCAGTGGCGACGGGTGAGCTGCACCTCGTAGCCCACCCCCTGGCAGCAGAGCAGCAGGCCGCAGCGGTGTCCCTGCTGCCACCGTTCCGCCACAGCGCCCTGCAGCCAGCCGATCATGGGCACATCTTGAGGCGCCCCCATGCTGCCCGGTCCCCTTCTCTCCGCCAGTGGGCGGCCTGCGCTGCCACCGCTGGGCGCCTGCCTGATCGCCCTGGCGCTCGGGCTGCTGCTGGCGCTCAGCGGCTGCCAGGGGGTGGGCCAGCCGTCGCAGCAGGTGCTGCTCGATGCCCTGGAGCTGCAGATCGCCCTCACCCAGCGCTCGATCGCGTCGGCGCTCGCGCTTGATCCCCCCGGAGCGCCCCAGGTGAGCCGGGTGCGCGTCAGCCATCAGGAGAAGGTCCCAATCGGCGATCGCCAGGGGCTTCACCTCAGCGGCCAGTTCGACTGGCGGCTCGCCAATGACCCCTACCGGGTGGACAGCGCCTTCGAGCTGTACCTGCTGCGCGGTGAAAAGGGGCAGAGCTGGCGCCTGGCGCGGCCCAGCGCAGAGGGCGACCGCCCCGGCTGGGTGACCGATCCACTGCCGCTGAAGGGGTAAGCGCGCTGCCCATGTCGAGTTGCTGACCGGCCGGCCGACAAGGGCGGTGATCGGGTGCGCCTTGCAACGCTGCCGCTACCTGGCGGCCCTGTGAGATGTGCGCCTCGCCATCGCCTAGGAACCGCTCAATGGGAGCACCCCCAACGGCGTGCTGGTGGAAGACCGGGGCGACGATGCCAGCCGGCACATCGCTCGCGTTGACGGGGAGGAATGCGAACGCCGGCGCAGCAGCACTGATGTGGAACTCCACGCGTTCGCTGAGGTCGACAACAGACGCCTGTGCGGACGCTTGCGGGGGTGCTCCGCGGGAAAAGGCTCGTGCGAGTCACGGAGCCGCTGATTGTGGAGTTCGAAGGCTCGGGAGTTTCCAAGCAGGGGAGTTTGTGATCTCCTCCATCATCAGCACGATGTGATGGAGATTGCCGGGCCGCCATTGGGAGCCTCCAGCCAAAGTGGCAATGAGCATCTCTGGACAATCGCCCAGGCAATCGCGTGGGAAGACTGGATCAGATCTAGAAGCTTGCAGACCAACAAGGCCACTTGAAGGCCATTGGGTCACAATTCCAGGTTGCGAGAGGGAGGGATGAAGTCTCTCAAGTTGTATCGTATTGAAGAGTGTTATACGGACCCGGTTAAGTCGCCAAGGGCCTGCAGGGGAATCAGAAAGACCAGTCCAAGACTGGAGTCTAGTCGTGTTGCGTCAGGGGATTCCCCGCTTATGCTGCAAATAGACTTGAAGGGCATTTTATGCGAATCCGCCCATTCTGCGTTAGCTTGACCACCACTGCAAGATTAGGTCATGCCTACCAAGACGAAAATTGCTATTGACGAGTCTCCCCATTTTCAATCATCATCATTCTGGTGCAGTTTGCGATCAGAAACGGAACAGAGCCTGCGGAATCTTCCTCGTGTGCATGAGCGGTCCGTTGCCGCCCTTCGTTTTCGCCAACAGATTGGCAATCCATCATCAGTGTCAGATGAGGATAGAGAGATCATGAAGGTCGCATACCTACGGGCTGCTCTAATGGAATTTGTCGCCATGGAAGAACTTCTTCCGGACGACCTTGCGCGACGCAACCTTGGCGAGAAGCCATTAAAGTTTAAGGACACAGAATCGGCTCAATTGATAATATTGAAAGAACTGCGGCACCTACATCTTCATCTTGCTACAAAGACTTTCGAGGCTCAACAGAGAGATGCGGTGTTTAGATTTGGCGAGCAAGAAAGAAATACAACTCTGACGATTGAGTTAATTCCCTACGAGGATCTTCTTAACATGAAAAGGCTTCGCAATGCTCGCAAGTATGCAGCTGATGAGCTTAATGCGGCAATAAACTGGCTTAATGAGGCTCAGTCAAGCTGGGGCATTGGCGATGTGCTTCAACGAGGGGTACAGAAGTATTCCGATGCCTTAGTATGCGCCTATGGTCTACATTATCAGCAAGAAGAAGGTGTTAATCGCTAGCTCGTATTGAGAATCGGCACAATCTAATATCGCGATAACGGCGATGTAAAGCATTTTCAGTTCAATGGACCGTCCGCTTCTCCAATAGGCATCAAGCTAACATCAAGATTCAGAAGACGAGAGCAGAGGGAGAGTGGAAAGCGGAGTTTCGGGCCCGCTTCTGATCTTGAGCGTTGGGAAGGGTTGCGGAATCAACGAAGTCAAGAAGTATTAAGGTTCCACGGGCAATGCGCGTCATGCCGCCATCCAGTCCACAAGTTGAAAGAGTAAGCGGTCGCTTCAGCCATGGCAGAAAAAGACTCCTGGGACAAGTTCGACATCCTATTCAAGACCTTGGTTCTCGGATTAATACCTATAGCCATAGGAGTGGCAGCGAATGGAGTCGCAGATTCGCTCAAGCGCGGCCAGCTTATTCAGTCTCTCGTTGACAACCTATCGCAGCGAGATACAAAGAGGGATATAGCCCTTATCGCTCTTAATGATGCCATCACGGCAAAAAAGACATGCCGTGTTCTTGGCCTGTTTAACTGTAGTGTGGATGTTGGCAATGACCCGGTCTCTCAGATCGCCTCAGTGTTAATCGGCGACTCTCTTGAGGAGGCGCTTGACAAAAGACAGTCTCCAAAAGAGCTTTCCGTCGCCAAGTATATTCTCACTGAATCAGCAAGAGGCGACACTCGATTCTACGAAGCCAAGTTTGGGCAAAGATTTCGAGAGCTCAAGGCCAATGCACAGTCAGTCGCAATATCCAATGCAGATGCACGACCCACTCAAGAGGATATTGCAAAGCAGGCGAATATATCTCAGACAATCGCAGCCCTCGACACAAGGAAGAACAAGAGCAATGAGAGTCCGGCATTGTCTGGCGTTCGACTCGTCTATATTCAGTACGGCAGTGACCAGAATCTTGCCAAGAAGGTTCAAGAATTACTCGTGAGCAACAAAGTCGCCGCACCCGGAACCGAACAAGTTCAAGGGGTTACACGCTCTAGCATCAGATACTCAGGTGCTGCCGACAAGCCAGCTGCGGACTTACTCCGCTTGCTTCTAATGAAAGAGATTGGCATCGATGCCGATGACATGATTGATCTTTCAAAGTCTGGGTACCGAGTGCCATCTGGACAGTTTGAAGTCTGGTTAAGGTAATTGAGTGATATGAACCTCCCAACACCGCCATACACCTGAGCCGCCTCCCCATGGTTTCTCTCCATCTCCATTAGGCCACAGCGGCCAGGTGATGACCAGCGTTAGGCAAACAAGTTTCTCCGCACGTACGGCATGGGTTTGTCCTCGTCATGGCAAGCACGTCGCCATCAGCATCGGCGACGACTGATGCCTGACTGTACGCCCGAGAAAGGAGCGCCTCTTGGTTGGATGCCAATACTGTCTTTTCCCATTATGATTCATCCGATCTATCATGGATAGTGTAGGGAGGAACTCGCTTGCGATGTCCCCATTTTATCTTCGTCCAGGACGGTTGCTGCTCCTTAGCGTTCAATGCCTGCACTGGGAAGATCTCGATCTAGTAAGCAAGGTCAAACGCTGCGAAAGGCGTGGCTAATCAGTTTTGGAGGTAGAACACCTTGACAACACCGACAGAAGATCCAGAAGCGCTCGCGTCCGCAAGCATTCGGCTGCGATTTCTCGAGTTATGCAAGTTCCGGCGCCTTGGAAAGGTCCAGCTTGGCTTAGACTCCCATACAACAATTCTTGTCGGTGCAAACAATAGTGGAAAGACCTCGATCTTAACCGCATTACGACATTTCTTGTCTGACTCATCGCCGTTTGGCGCGTTCGACATCAGCCTGTCCGAATGGCCTGCGCTGCGTGAGTTGGGCGTCAAATGGGAGGCGTTGACGGAGGATCCGGCGTCCGCCACGGAAATGGAGGGCGATAACTGGGAAAACCAGCTCTCGACGCTGTTGGCGGCGATGCCAACCCTGGATCTCTGGTTCGACGCCGAAGCCGGGATGTTCCACTACGTACAGCCGTTCTTATCCAAGCTTGTATGGAATGGTGGCGCTGTTGGAGTCCGTCTGCGCCTGGAGCCAGCCAGTGATGTCGCGTCGCTCAAAGAGCTGGCGTGGGCTTATAACCTTGCACGTCAACCCGTGAAGGGCATGAGCAGCGAGTCGCTGGCTTGGCCAATCGACCTACTGGACTACTGGTTGCGTGAGCCCAGGAGGTTGGGGCAGATCAGGCCGTACAGCCTCGACGCAGCTAACAATCCCATCCAAGGAACCAAGACGTTCCAAACCCAGCCCCTGCCAGCCGACGCGCAGCCGACCGACCGCAAGAACTTGGCCAAGCTGATCCGGGTCGACTTCGTGGCTGCGCAGCGAGGCCTGGGATCTGAAGAAGCCGATTCCAAGTCATCGTCGCATCCTGTCGGCCTTTTCTCAAATCAGCTCCTGAAGTTTGCGCGCCAATACCTCAACGTAGCCGTAACCGGGCAAGGCCAACGCGCCGAACTCATCCACGCGGTTGCCAACGCGCAGAAGGACCTGGACCAGAAGATCCACGAGGCGCTGACCCCCTCCATCCAGGAGGTGAAACTGCTCGGCTACCCTGGCCTTCACGATCCCCAAGAAATCCGGTTCAGGACGCGCATACACACGGCCGATCTGCTTGACCACAGCACTGCTGTTCAATACAGCACAAAGGGCGGGTCTGTAGAGGACATGCTACCGGAGTTTTCTATCGGCCTGGGCTACCAGAACCTGCAGTCGCTGAGCTATCAGCTCGTGTCGTTCAAGACCGCGCGCATGAATCCAGAGAAGGGCTCGCCGCCGCCGGTCCACCTCGTCATGATCGAGGAGCCTGAGGCCCATCTGCACGTCCAGGTCCAACGCATCTTTCCCGAAAAGGCGCACAAACTGATCAGCCCGACTGACAAGGATGCCAGCGCGTTAAAAAGCCAGTTGCTAATTAGCACTCACTCTAGCCATCTTGCTCACGCCGAAGACTTCGATCGGCTGCGGTATGTGCGGAGGATCCCTGCGACGATGACTCATCCAATGCCGAGTACGGAAGTAGTCGACCTGGGCGACGTGTTCGGAGAGGATGAGCATACGCGTCAGTTTGCGGAACGCTACTTCCGTGTCCAACACACCGACCTTTTGTTTGCCAATGCTGCTCTCTTCGTGGAAGGGGTCGCCGAGCGAATGCTCGTACCGTTGTTCATGGAGCTGAAGTTTGAGAAGTTGAACAGCCGTTACGTCTCTTTCCTGGACATCGGCGGCAGCCATGCCCACCGACTCAAGCCCTTGGTCGAAAAACTTCGAATTCCCACCGTCGTCATCACTGACATCGATCCGACCAAGAAGACGGTTGCATCCAACGGGAAGAAATACTGGACGGCAACCGCGAACACCGGCGAGCCCGGCATCAAGTGCGGCAACTCAACGCTTCGACAGTGGCACCCCAAGCTAGAGAACGTGGACGACTTAAAGGCACCAACTGCCGAAGATCTAACCTGGGACGGTGCTCCGGATTGCAAGGTGCGGTTCGCATGGCAGCTCCCGATTGCCGAGGCGGGCAATGAATGGCCGACCACCTTCGAGGATTCGCTGATCTTGACCAACATCGAATGGTTCAAAGCGCTGCACAAATCGGCAGAAGAGACTGAAGCCGACGATGGCAAAGGAGAAAAGGAGCCAGCGGAGGCGGACAAAGCCAAGAAGATCAAGCCACCTACCGGCGCGCTAGCCGCTGCGGCCCGGGTCGTCGTAGGCGCCAATTCCCACGCAGAGCTGCTGACGGAGCTTCATAAGGTGATTCATGGCTCCTTCAACAAAGGCGATTTCGCAGCCAGCATCTTCGAGCGCGTCGCAGCCGGTGCGGATGTCAGATGCCCGAAGTACATCGCCGACGCCTTGACCTGGCTTGAGAATGAGCTTGAACCAGCAGGGGAAGCTATACCATGAAAAAATCCGTCGTCCACGAAGGCAACGACCGTGACGCAGGCGTCGTTGAGGAAATCTGCGAATACCTGACCGAGCAGCCGCAGCGCAGCTTCTTTCTATTTGCGGGAGCAGGTTCTGGTAAGACACGTACTCTTGTCGAGGTACTGCGACGGCTGACCGGCGTCGTGGCGCACCAGAACGGTGGCATGCTGGCGCACCGCCTGCGTCTCTATGGTCGTTCAATCCGCGTCGTCACGTACACCAAGAACGCCGTCAATGTCATTTGCGGCCGGCTAGGCAGTAACGATTTGGTAGCGGTTTCGACCATCCACGCTTTTTGCTGGGAACTGATTGGCACCTTTGACGAAGACATCCGCGAGGCGCTCACCGCAATTAAGGGAGTGCAGCTCAAGGAAGCCCGAACAAAGGCGGAGGGCAAGCAGAGGGGCATCAGCGATGCAGACCGCAGGAAATTCGCCGGGATCGAGGCGGAGAGGGAAGCATTGAAGAGCGTGAAGACCTTTATCTACCACCCAGACAGGGACACCTTCGGTGAAGGAGCAATGCAGCACGGCCAAGTTCTGGATGCGACGGCATGGCTGCTGTTGAACCGGCCGACGCTGCAAACTGTCCTTAGGGACCGCCACCCCATCATCTTGATCGACGAGTCCCAAGACACGATGAAGTCCGTGTTGGAGGCACTCATGAAACTGGCAGAGGCCAAAGTGAGCGGCCTCACGCTCGGCCTCCTCGGGGATCACCGCCAGCGAATCTATATGGACGGGCATTCCGACTTGCCCGGCCTCGTGCCTCCCAGCTGGGCCAAGCCTGAGCTGAAGATGAACCATCGCAGCCAGGAGCGAATTGTTCAGCTCCTCAACAAGATCTGGGCGTCAAAGCTGGTGGGGCGCACACAGCCCGCCTCGGGCGTAGAACAGCACCATCGCACCGAGAAGAGCGGGGGTACAGTACGGTTGTTCATTGGCAGTACATCTCTCTCGACAGCAGATAAGCGCGAGAAGGAGGCCTGGATTGCGTCGCAGATGCAGAAGGTAGCCCAGAACGATGCATGGGCGACTCTTGGCGGTTACCAGTCGCTCGCGCTGGAGCACAAGCTCGTAGCGGCCCGCGGCGGTTTTTTGAATGTATACACGGCAATGGAGCTCATCGATAAGAACGCAGCGGCACCATCAGGAAGAGGCGAGAACACTGGGCCCTCGGCCGCTCGCCTTGTGCTTTACGACCTCGCACATCTTGCAGCCTGTGTCGCTGCGGACGGATCTATCAACGACTTCGCAGTTGTTGAAGTGCTGAGACGCGCCGGCTGCCTTGATCAACTGCCTGCCGATCGCGATCAGCGGAGCGCGCGGACAGCGGCAATGCATCAGGCAGTCACTGCGTTTGGCGCAGCATGCGTAAAATCAGGCACCACCGTCGCCGAGGTCGTCGCGCCAATCATTGAGGCGCAAGTGTTTACGGGGGATACTCGGTTGCTGCTGCAATTTGCCGACAAGACCCCACCGCCTGCTGCGCCGATACCGCGCAAGGAAACCGAGAGTGAAGAGGCGCGACGGCGAAGGGGCTGGTGTGCATTGTTCGCAGCACCATGGCCCGAACTGGAGCGCTATCGGCGTTACCTTGCTGGCAATTCCGAATTCGCCACTCATCAGGTGGTTAAGGGATCGGAGTTTGCCCATGTCATGGTGGTCATGGACGACGATCAGGCCGGCGGAAACCAATTCTCTTACGACAAGTTGTTTGGTGCTGCGGAGCTGGGGAAAAGCGATTTGGAGAACTTTCGGTCTGGCAAGGAAACGACTATCGACCGAAGCCTGCGACTGCTGTACGTCACTTGCAGCCGGGCCTGTGAGTCGCTAGCACTTGTGTTGTGGTCTGCGAATACGGCCAAAGCGCTGGAATTCGCGCGGTGTAATAGCGACTGGTTTGCTGCGGAGGAAATAGTAAACATTGCTTGAGGCACTTGCTGGAAACATGCTCTGTGGTGATTGACAGGATGCCCAACATCATCATTCACCCGACCCGGTTTTATGTTGACTGTCAAATGCAAGCAATGCTCCGGGCGGGTGATGATGCGTTAGGCGCCCATGCACGCATTCCCGCCAGTCTGGCCACAGCATGAAGTCTTCTACATTGAGAGCATGCTGTTTCACACGAGACAGGCATGCCTATCGATGGACTAAATATCGAGCTTGGTCGCCGAGATTGACGAGCATCTAGACAGTGTTTCTGACTGGTCGTTCGACTGCTCTTCGGCTCTTGATCACGTTCAGAGCACCGTTCTTTGTGCCGCCGCGCTGTCTCGGTACTTCTGGCCAGTGAGGAAGGGTCACGAGCCTCGTGGCAAATTTCTTAGGGAGGCACTTTGCATCAAAGACGACTCGCCAATAAGGAACCGGAGCCTGCGAGATGCCGCAGAGCACTTCGATGAGCGGCTGGACAAGTATTTATCAGCGGGCATCGTTGGCGTTGTCATACCGGAATGGTGTAGTCCAACCATTCCCAGCGATGTTCCCGAGCACTACTTTCGTGCCTACTTCATCGATTCTGGGGTGTTCAAGATTCTGAGCGATGAATTTCATGTCCAACCAAGTTCCGATGAGCTGGGTCGGCTTCAGAATCGATTGGTTTATCTTTCGCAACATGGCGGTCGGCTTTCAGGACCCGGCGCCTAACATCTCGCTCAAGCGTTAGATTCATCACATAACACAAGCAGCCATGGAACTAGGACTAGACGAGAACGGACTTGTCAATGCAGTTGCAGAGGCTTTTCGGGCCGATCTATCTGAAAGTGAAGATAGTTGGTTGTTTGAGTTTGGTTTACGAGGAATTAAGCAGACTCTACTGCTTGCTAAGGCCGAGCTTCAACATGCTCTCGAAGCCCTGAAAGCACTTACTGCGGTTTCGGAAACTGCTATATCAGGCCCGAAGACTTACGAAGCCCTGGTTCGCGAAGAATCACCATTTCCACGACTTCACTGGCGCATACGTGACGAAGGTATCACGCTAGATGATAGCGATAATGGCATTCGCTACCGATTAGCAATCCCGTCAAATGAGTACATCTTATTCTTGGCTGATTCTGTCGCAAGAGTGGCCAGTCTAAGGGCTCTTTTGGAGCAAGACCTATAACAATGCTGCTTGACCGCACAAGCGCCGCTGATGACACTGATATATTTGATTTACTGCGTAGAGCTATACCTCGCTTCCTGAGCTTGCGGATTGAGTCAGACAGGGATCGCAGCGCTAGTGAAATGGCTCGCTTCGCAGATTCATTTTTCTTTGAGGTAGGATACAATGTAGACTGCGCGATTGTTCCACAGAGATATCTTGAGGAGGTGCTAAGAACAGGACGTATAGCCGGGCTGCGCAGAGGGCGATTTGATGATATTGATGCACCTCGCAGGTATTATCTGCCTGATCTTATCTACCACTATGCTCTTGCAGTGGGCGCAGAAAATGCGTTCCTGCAATATATCTCATATTATCATGTAGCTGAACATTTCTTTGAAAGCATATTCTGGGACGATATCGTCTTGCGAGTCAAGGACCGGTTGACGCAGCCAGGTTTTTCCTATAAGCGCAAGAAGGATCTTGTATCATTCATAAAGTATATCGTGAAAGCGATAGACGTTAGGGACGAATCTCTCACGTTCTCGGAGCAAACCGCTCTTCGGCTAACACTTGAAAAGTATATAGACTTAAAGAGGCTGAAGGCCGAGATTGACGAGTATGACGATTCGCTTGTCGGCCACTATAGCTCTGCAATCGTATCTTTCTCGGAAGGGAATACCGTTGACCTTCAAGGCCCCGGTCAAGGGCCTGTCTTCTCCGCGCTTGCCTCCAGGATCTACAAGACTAGATGCGCCATGGTACATAGCAAGGATGGCGAAAAAGCGCGCTACATGCCTTTTAAAGATGATCATCTCCTTGTCAAGGAAATCCCGCTGATGCGATTCATCGCTGAGCAGATCATTATTGGAACATCGTCTATTTATGGCTGAGAATCTAACACCGCCATTCACCTGAGCCGCCAACCTCCAGCTATTTCTTCGCTCACTTCAGATTGCGGCCAGGTGATGGCGATGGCGAGCGTTCGAAGGATCAGCAAGCCCAGTTTCTGAGAATGCAGTACCACTTGTGAAAAATCCCGAACCCGAGCATGTCTTTCGATTCGGTTAGAGATTCTGTCAGTGCTGGAGGTTTGTTCAACTATGGAAAAGAACGTGTCTGCGCATGACGGACTTATGTGCTGAAAACCGTATGATCAAGATTACTCTCTAAGCGAGCGTCTGTAGTTTCTCGTGAATGCTAGCTGCAGCCTGATAAAACGCTGAGTTCGATAGGTGCAACTCATTCACCCAGTCCGAATCTGGAATGATCACGCTTCGAAGATCTACATAGCAGAAGTTATCGGGATTATCATTTTGAACCTCTTCAAGTGTCTTATTGTAAAGGTCAATCACACCAAATACAATTCTTCGCTGTTCTTGAGGGTCAATTATGTTCTTAGCAGTAAGGACAGGGCGTAGCCAAGGGCCCACGAATCGAAATGGACCTGCATTAACCACCGCCTTTCCGGTTGGCGGCGTATGACCGTATCCATGCATAATAATAGTGGTAGATGGATTTGCCTCCCTAACTTTGAGGCAAAGATCATCAAGGTACTTCTTGAAAACAACTCCTATATGAAACTCTGCAAAAGAGGTTCTGAAAGCCTCTAATCCCGATGATGCATGATTGAAGTATTGTGCGAACTCATCACCAGCAACATCATTCCCACCCCCTGAGAAGAGGAACGCTTTTGGCTTAACCTGATTCACTCGAGCGAGGACTGCGTCAAGCTGTGGTGGCAACCTGTTGTACTTGTTGTCGTATTGTGTGCCGTAGATCATATTTTCAAGAGTATCCCCAGCACTGGCGTAGCTCACATCGAACGCGTATCCACGATATCGCAAATGATCGATTATATCGATGCCTGGAAGGTAGTCGAACCACGAATCTCCTTCTGCAATTAATGGGCCAAGGGATGCGCCTTCATTGGTGATTGTGGGCAATTGAGGATCTGGCCAGTCTCTTGGCGCCCATTCAGTTCGAACAAGCTCACTAGAAAGACCAAAGGAACTGATTGTTGCACGTTCGTTTAAGAGCGCTTGCTGCTTAAATGCCTGTACTCTGTCTGGAGAATAGTCGTTGAGTGCAGATATGTCGAAAGACATGGCGGGAAAGATCTTTTAAAAGGGTCTAGCGCAATTCTTAACTTAAACGAAAAGCGCTTCATACTTCTTCGCCGAAGATTAAACAGAGAAACTTAAAGGATTCAATAGATAATGCAGACTTCTCTGCGGTCGTTGCCTGTACAGAAGCGTCTTCGAACAAGCCCCTCGAGTGGTCAGGCCACCACATACCCACTGCTACGCCACACCAAGCTTCCTGCCTGCCACTCAGGGGCAGCGTTCGAAGGATAGAAGCGTTGTTTGGGGATCTGTGTTCGTGAAATACCTTGATCGGGATGAATGCATTGCTGAAGCTCACTCCGATGGGGGTGGCCTGCTGGAGCTTAGGAGTTCCGGCTTTACCTGGCTGAAGAGGGTTGACAGCGGTGGCTGATATAGCTAGTGCAGGGGTACGGATCTGGTTATCTCCGTAGTGCCATGGCCGCCTCGAGAAAAGCTTCAGCCACAAACACCTCTGGGAGCACCCCTGCCTTGCGGGGGAGGGCCCGCACGGTGATCTACTGCCACGGGATCTCGAACATGCCTCCCGAAGGGGTGTTGCGATCAGAGTGGGACCGGGCCCTCTTCGGCGCCGACCAGGGGGAGCGCACACGCATGGCTTATTGGGTGGACCGGGAGCGCTACCCGGAAGCGGCAGGCTTCTCAACCCGGGCCATTGGTGAGGACCGGGCCACCCTGCAGCCGGGGGCGGATGCGTTGCTGGCCGCCTCGATCCAGGACAGTGATTCGCCTGCGGAGTCGGAAGCTTTCGTTGCAGCGCTCACGCAGGAACTTGAGGCGGCTGCCCGAACTGCAGCCATGCGGGGGGCGCCGATGGGAGGATCCGCAGCGCTCTCGGTGGAGGCAAAGGGGCTATGGAGCCCGGTGACGGCGATGTTTACAGAGGCGTTCCTGGCGGATGTAAACGATTTTCTGTTTAACAAGACCAAGCGCGAGCGGATGGTGCAGACGGTGAAAGACCGGGTCATCACCGGCGGGGGACCATTTGTGGTAATCGGCCACAGCCAAGGGAGCATGGTGACGTACCAGGCGCTGATGGAGTTGGGCGCTGCACTGGAGGTGGATCTATATGTCACGATTGGCTCGCCGCTTGGGCTACCCCAGGTGACCGACGTGCTGCAGAAATGGCACGGACAGAAGCTGCCGATCCCTGCCGGTGTGAAGCGCTGGGTGAACATCGCCCAGGACGGCGATATCGTCTGCCTGGATCAGAGCCTGGCCGACGAGTACAGCGCCGCCGGAAAGCCCAGGATCCTGGATGAACCGGTGGAGGGGATCGTCTGGCCCCCCAGCAAGGCCCATTCGGCCAGTCGCTATCTCTCGCGGCGATACACCCAGGAAACGGTGATGGCGGCGCTGGATCGCTCACGCTTCCAGCCGGTGAGCCCAATGACTGTGGCCCGCAGCCTGGCCGATGCGCTGGATGTGGAGGCAACCGCCAGGGTGCCGGTGCTGATCGAACTGGCGGATCGCTCAACGGCGGCGCCGGAGGGGGGCGATTCACTCCAGAAGGCTCGTGAGGCTGTGCTGGAATGGATCCACATCAACGTGCTGCAGAGTCCGATCACCGCCAAGACGGTGTTCCTGGAGGAACACCTCGACCGATACGTGTCGGTGAATCTCACTCGCGCCGAAGTGGAAACCCTAGCTGGGGCAATGAGCCTGCAGTACGGCGCCAGATCACCGGCAGTGTACCGGATGTTCAGCAACAGCCGCAAGAAAGCGCTGATGCTCGATTCGATCAATACAGTGCAGGTTCGCACCGCCCAGCTGGGCTACAACGCCTACGGCCAGGGGATCACCTGGGCCGTGCTTGACACCGGCATCGACCGGCATCACCCCCATTTCCACAACTCCGCCTTCTCCCCCGAAGGAACGATCGCCGCCGAGTGGAACTGCACGGCCAGGGGGCCGGTGCGGGCGGGCAGCGGTAACGATGCCAACGGCCACGGCACCCATGTGGCGGGGATAATCGCCGGCGGTCTGCTGGCGGTGGGCGGCGAAGGTGGCCCCGACATGCTGGCGATGGCCCCCCGGGCCAGCATCCTGAGCTACAAGGTTCTGGCCGACAACGGCAGCGGCTACGACGCCTGGATCATCAAGGCGATCGACCACATCTGGAAGCAAAACCAGGACGGACGGCGTCTCGTGATCCAGGGGGTGAACCTAAGCCTGGGTGGACCGTTCGATCCAGCCAGCTTCGGCTGCGGCGATTCACCGCTTTGTGCCTCCCTGCTGCGACTTGTGCGTCAGGGCGTGCTGGTGGTGCTGGCGGCGGGCAACGAGGGCAGCGGCGACATCGTGGTGGACGGCTTCAGCTCCACCCGCTCCTTCGACCTCTCGATCGGCGACCCGGCCAATCTGGATGAAGCCATCGCCGTAGGGTCGGTGCACCCCACCCTGCCCCACCGCTATGGCACCTCCTACTTCTCATCGAGGGGCCCCACCGCCGATGGCCGCCTCAAGCCCGACGTGGTTGGCCCAGGGGAGCGGATCTTCTCCTGCCGCAGCAGCAGCGACCCCAACCGCTCCCCCAACCGTGACAAGGGGAAGAGCCTCGATGAGCTGTATGTAGCCCTCTCCGGTACCAGCATGGCCGCACCCCACATCTCCGGCCTGCTGGCTGCGTTTCTCTCGGTGCGCACCGAATTCTTTGGATATCCCGACCGGGTGAAGCAGATCCTGCTTGACAACTGCACCGACCTCAAACGCGACCGCTACCACCAAGGGGCGGGGCTGCCTAATCTCTCCAAGATGTTGCTGCAGACATGAGGTAAAAGATGTGATAGCAGTTTGCTCATATTTGTCAAACTAGAACACGGCTCAAGCGCATGAGTTCTGCCAGTGAAGACGAGGCCTGCGAAGGTTGCTTTCTCAAAGGCGACGCATCGAACACACCCCTCAAGTAAAGAGGTCGCCACACGCTCTCTGAGTATTTCCACGCACCTTGCCTGCAACTCCAGGGGCACCGTTCTAAGGATCGGGCAGTCTTGATGCGTTACCACCTTGCGGAGTAGGTGAGGGACGTCTTTCGAGAAATCCGTACTAGTTTGCTTGCCACTTAACTCCGCCCACTCAGTGGCACTGCCTATGGATGGAACGGCCCTAGTTGATTGATGTCGCAATACCACCTAGCAGTTGCTAGCACGAAGAAATCGCTGTTTACTTCCACTCATAACAGTGATCTCTCTCGGGATCGCCGCTGCGCTCGAAGCTCGGCTCACAGAGCTGAACCAACATGGCCGTCTCAGCAAGTCAAAATTGGCTAGGCGCACCCTGAAGCGTTCCTGTAGTCCTCAGATGAGGGGTTGGAAGGTCCGATCGTCAGCCACATCGGTGTTGCAAAGCCTGAAGCAGTGCAGGCTAAAGTACGGCCAGATCCCACTGCCGTGTGATTTTCACCTCCACGCTGCCCCGTCAGCTGGGCTTGATTGACGTACGGGGCGAGGAGATTCCACTCCGGCAGCTTTAGCGTGATTGGGCGTTCTGAATCGAAGGCTACAGCACTCTTGAACGCTGTCATTCAACGATTACCGAGTTCAGCTGGATCTACGCAGAGAAGAGGATCATCGCTGGCCGAATTTGGCCTACTCAACTCCCCTTCTGGGCTCACCCCAACCCAGAGAAATCAACTTTGTTCTTGGAAAGGTCATGACTTCCATTCCTTCCTGGACCCGATGGGCCAGTTGCTGGGTCCTCCTAGGGGCCCTTGTCCCCAGCGCCATACATGCGGCCTCCGCTCCCGGTGCTCCTGGAAACCCCTCGCACTGGGCGCCATCAGGAAAATCCATGATCGGCACTTCGGCAAGCAGCGCCTCTCGTGTGTACTTCACCGGGTATAGAGGAATAGTAACCGAGGTTTTTTACCCTGTTTTGGACACCGTCAACACGGTGGACCTGCAGTTTCTGGTGGGGGACGCGGCAGGTACATTCGTCGACGAAGAAAAGCTGCAGAACTACACAGTGACACGGCCGGACATTAAAGCCCTCCTTTTCCAGGCAGAAACGATCAACACAGGCCACAACTGGAAAATCAGCAAGCGCATCTTCACCGATCCTACCCGCAACACACTGATCCAGCGGGTCACTTTCATGGCCTTGGGGGGTAAGAGAGTGAGCGACTTCAACGTCTACGTACTACACAATCCGGCCATGGATAATTCAGGCTCGGGGGACACATCAAGGACACTCAGCGCCGGCGGCCGCACCATGCTCGTCGCTTCGCAAGGCAACCGCGCGTCAGCCCTGGCAGTGAATCTGCCTTGGAGGGTAAGCAACAGCACACCAATGGTTTCCAGCGGTTTCGAGGGCGTGAGTGATGGCTGGACTGACCTGCTGGGCGGCACCTCCGACAAAAGTATGGACTGGTCGCACGAGAGCGCAACCAGCGGCAATGTTGCTCAGATGGGCCTCATCGACTTCGGCCCCAGCACCGCGACCAGTATCGTCTTCGATATGGTGCTGGGTTTTGCGGGTACCGAAACCAGTGCTATGGCCTCTGCCGGAGGCAGTTTGGCTGACAACCTTGACAGCCTGGAGTCCATCTACAGATCAGAGTGGAATGCCTATGCCAATGGTCTCTCCACCCAAGGTGGCCTAGCCGATAGCCAGTACTACTTAGCCGCCATGGCCCTCAAGGCAAGTGCTGACAAGAGCAACGGCGCCATTGTGGCTGGCATGGGCACTCCGTGGGGTGAAACCAATAGCGACGACAATAGGGGCGGCTACCACCTGGTATGGGCACGCGACCTCTTCAAATTCGCCAACGCACTGATTACAGCTGGTGACAGCGTAACCGCCAACAAGGCGGTGGATTACCTCTTCAACGTCCAGATGCAGACAAGCGATTGCGGAGTTGCTGAATACAACGCCACAGGCTGCCCCCAAGGCTTCTCTCGCATTGGTCGCTTTCCCCAGAACAGCTGGGTCTCAGGCTGGCAGTACTGGCAGGGCACCCAGATGGACCAGGTAGCTATGCCCATCACCCTAGCCGAACGCCTGAATCGCAATGACCTTTGGGGCAAGATCCGCTTGGCTGCTGACTACCTGGCCAACAACGGTCCTTTCACCTACCAGGAACGCTGGGAAGAGCAGCGCGGCTACTCTCCATCCACCATCGCCGCCCAAATCGCTGGGCTGGTCTCAGCAGCCAAAATGGCTCGCGCGGCGGGAGACCTCCCACGCGCCAAGAACTACCTCAGCAAGGCCGATGAGTGGCAGCAGAACGTAGCCAGATGGACCTTCACCACCAACGGCGGCCTGGGAAACGGAAGGTACTTCATCCGCATCACCCAGAACCAGAATCCCAATGATGGTGGAACCATCGATGACCGCAATGGTGGCGGCGTACGCGACGAAAGGGACGTCGTAGATGGCGGCTTCCTTGAACTGGTGCGCTTGGGCGTTAGAGACGCCAACGACAGTGACATTCTTGAAACCATGACCGTATACGACGCCACACTCATGCAGACTATAAGTGGCAAGGGACCAGCCTGGTTTCGTTACAACTTTGATGGATACGGGGAAAAGAACGACGGCAGTAACTTCGATGGTGCCAACTCTGGCACTCGTGGCCGCCTGTGGCCGATCTTCACCGCTGAACGGGGCATATACGAGATTGCCAAGGGTGGCAACGTGGGCAGCGTTGGCGTCGCCTACTTGAACGCTGTCCGTGCCTTTTCCACCCCCGAAGGGATGGTGCCTGAACAGGTCTGGAACAACAGCACCACTCTGCCTGGCGGCTGGGTGACCACTCTGCCTTCCGGCTCCACGGCAGGCACACCCACAAAGTCCATGGCTCCGCTGTCCTGGGGTATGGGTGAGTACATCAATTTGATGGCATCTATTGCAGCGAATAAGATCGTGGACGTACCCACCGCGAGCTGCCAGCGCTATGCCAACTGTGTAGTACTTCCTGCGGCGAGCGAGGCTCAGGTTCGTTTCGACGCCACAGCCACCACCACACCTGGACAGTATATGTATGTCACTGGCAACACCGCTGAGCTTGGCAACTGGGACACCGATCTGGCTATCCCTCTTAACCCGCGCAGTTTTCCGGTGTGGTCTAACCGTGTAAATGCTAAAGCATTAACAGGCTTCCAGTATAAGTACTTCCGGAAAAATAGCGATGGCAGCACTACATGGGAAAAGCTCCCACACGGCGGTAACCGGACAATAAGTATCCCTGCTGCGGGCAGGACTCTCATCAGCAAAGACACCATCGCCTGGTAACAGTTGGCATGCGCACTATTTCAGCCTGTTTTAGTATGGTAAACCGTACAGGGATCAAGCTTAGAGACTTTTCGAGCTGTCCCCTCAAGTGCACAGGCCATCCCGGTCCTCGGCTTCGCGACTCTTCACACATTGTCCGCCACTCAGGAGCATCGTTTGAGGGAGGTTTTAACAGCCATGGGTCATATCCAAGCGCTCCCCGAATCAGCATACCGAAAGAAAGGGCTCTCAAGTTTTGTATCTTTAGGAACACCGAGCAAGCGGACCCGTGAGCCATGGCTAGATTTTGGAGGTGGATCTCCAATGCCTATGCATCATCAGGGTCTCTGGTCGCCTCCGTAAGTCCTCTCCCTATGGCTCTCGGAAAGGTAACGGTAGTGCAGCACGGTTTACAGAAGTATCCAATGACTACCTTGCTTGTGCAATATCTCAATTTCATGGCATGCAACTGAGCGTTTATCTCTTGTCAATTCGTCATTCCTGGAGGAAAGTACCATGGCAGAACTGAAGCCCTTCCCGATTGATCTTCAGGGGATCACGCACGTCATCATTGAACTCTTTGGCGGCGATAATAATTTGAGTTCTTACGTCATTGAGGATTTGCAAGAGATGGCTGCCGGCAACAGCGGATCTTTTGCCGTCATCGCGCTAACAGACTTTGCAGGGGAGAATGCTAGCGTGAAGTCTTTGAAGCCTGGTATCGGCCTTCAGACAGTAGAGTCCTTGGGTGAAATAGATACGGGTGATCCCGAGACACTTACACAGTTCTTAGCGCGAGCCCTCGTCACGGCGAAGAACGTGCCGCACAAAGCGCTGGGATTTTGGGATCATGGTTCTGGCGTATTTGACGAACATGACCCCAACGAGGTCTACTTGGAGCGCAGACTACGCTCCATGCCGCGTCACCTGCGGAGTCGTTCTCACCCTGCCCGCCGCCTATTCGCGTCAGCCTCCAGACTGGCTGCGCAACCGCGCCTTCGCGCCATGCTTCACGACGACACCAACGGGGGTGTGCTCACTAACTACGAAGCTCACGGTGTTCTCAGGGCAGCATTCGAAAGGGCCAGCCAAACGGGGGTCAAGGTCGACCTGATATTTTCCGACACCTGCCTCAATGGGATGATTGAAGTGCTGGAGCAGTTCAGGGAGTTTGCACACGTTGTGATTGGGTCTGAGGATCTTGAGCCCGGAGATGGCTGGGAATACCAGGGATGGTTTGAACGAATGAGTGTTGACCCTCCCGCCGACGCCGCCGCATGGGGGCGGCAGGCAGTCGATGCGTTTGAAGCAGGCTATAAACACAACCCATCTCAGTTTCCTTGCACCCTTGGAGCCTTTGAAACTGATAGCGATTTGACGGCGGGCATGAAGTCGCTCGTCGCTGTCCTTGGCAACCACCAAAGCAAGGGCATGAACTGGGTTAAACTCGCGATTCTCGACACACAATCATTTGCAAAGCGGGATACATTCGATATCTACGACTTCGCTAACAAGCTAAAAGAGAAAGTCGCCGCTGACGACATTGTTGAGGCATGTGACCGAGTAATGTCAGCATTCAACGAGGCCCGCGTGTATTCGGTGGCTCTCGGTGATAATGTAGCAGATTCATATGGCTTAGCCTTCTGGTATCCCACCACAAAATACGAATATCACGAGGTAGTCGATTCATACAAGAAACTTGCATACGATCAGAGTACTGGCTGGTCCAATTATTTGGAAAGATATCGCTTCTCCTGAGTTCCTTCCGGGGCTTTAGCGCGTAGTCATATGCAAATAATCACATGTACCCGTCTGAAATGTGCCTAGTGAATTGATTTTGATGATTGTTCGTATACTTCGGGCCTCCTGAGAAAGTGAGAACCAGCCCCAGGCCAACAGACTGCGGAAGCCTCGCTCATCGCTGATTGATCCTCAGGCTGCGGCTGGTTGATTGCCGGGCAGCTGCGTCTCAGCTCTTCGGATGGCATCATCGCTGATCAGCAGCTGTAACAAGAAAGCAAAAAGGACAAAAAGAAGCTCCAGGAGCTTCTCAAGGTTCATGACGAGCACATTCAGCGCAATCGCCGAGCCCAGGGTCGTGGCGAGCTTCTCCCGGATCGGATCCAATCATACCGCCGTGTCCCATGGCCGATCTTGCCCTCAACGACATTGCGTTTTCGGTGGTCATCAAGAAACTGCTTCTTCTCCTCGGCCAGCAACTGTGGATCGCTCTTGGGGCGACCGTGGCGTGGACCACTCAAACGAATGCCATAATGCTGGCAGAAGGCTCGGTTCGCCCGAGTCCGGGAAATCTGATCAGCACAGATGACCATTGGTTAGTGTCCGTATCGGCGTCGATAGGCTCTTGCCTGAGCCTTCAGGTCTTCTCCTTCGTTGTAGGAATTGTAGCTCAGCCTAGCAAGGAAGGTGAATCCATCGCCAGTGACTGAGATAGAGATCTTTGCGCCATACTCAACGTTGCTTCTGGCCTTGCCACGCACGATGGGCCTGATGTGAGCTTGGTAGAGACTCACGATTCGGTCGGGGATGCTCCTGCTGTCTGAGTGATAAAGAATTCTCTGCTGACGCACCAGTTCACTGACCACCAGCAGCTTATGGAACTAATGCCAACCTGCCGCCAGAAGGAAGCCACCACAGTGGATCAGGGCATCAATGCTGGCCAGAATTCGCTCCAGATGACGCAGTTGCTGCTGAATGGACTTGCGGATCTTGCTGACGCGAGGTCGCTTTTTCTTGGCAACAGCCAGAAAGTGCTGTCTGGATTTCTTGTGATTGGTTCGAGGCTTATCGCCAAAGGATTCTCTGACCTGAGGATGCATCGCATCAATCAACTTCTCCGTCACCTTCCTGGCCTCATTGAGCAGAGAAAGGACCGTTGGCTATCGGATATCGGCTGGGACTCACGTGGCTTCAATCAACAGGGTGCCCTGGTTGGAAGAAGCCATGTCAGAGCCGGGCTGCGCACGCTGATCACTGCTGGGCAAAACGCTGCCGTGTTCACCATCCTCATCATCCTGGGATTCTGCGGATCGAATCACGGTCAGGCCTTGACGGACAATCCTTTCGTTGCAGTCATTGACGACTGATTCCGGCAACCGCTTGCGAAAAAAGACCATCATTGATGGAACAAACGGGGCCGAATACTGGAAGGCCTCCAGGCCGATGAAGAATTGGAGATAGGGACTTTCCTTGATTTGCTCCACCAGTTCTTCGGCGGTGAGGCCCAGGCGAGCCTTGATGATCAATGCTCCGAGTGCCATTTTGAATGGCTTGGCGGGCGCTCCAAAGCCCTTGCAAAACTGCGATGCGTAGTCATCTTCTAGGTCCTCCCAGGGGATGAGTTCTGCCAGCTTAATCCAGCGGTTCTCACCAGAGAGTTTGCCACCAAAGGGAAGGAAAAGGATTCAAACGAGAGCTGATGACGAGGCTCGCGTCGATACATGTGGAATACTCTGGGCGGCTTTACGGCGGAAATGAGCCGATTTGCACACATTCTACCAACGATAATCGCCCAGATCCACTGCGGCGCAGGCCTTCTGCCCATTCTCAGCAGGCCCTAGATGCTATGGGCGGTGGCATTTGAGTATGGGTGGTATCCCAACCTTCAGGGGATCTATCCCTTTGACATGTGAATGCTGGGACCTGTCCACAATATCAATTCACCCTCAACCTTCAGGGTTGCGATGCGACACGGAGAATAAGGGGGCAATCCACGATAAACACCAAGGTAAGCAGGGTGATCTGGTTGGGACATCCAATGCTCACCTCCGTGACAAGAAAGTGCACCCCTTGTAGGGTAATCGTGATGGCAGCACCGTTGAATCTACTCTTAGCGCTAGTTCAGTTGGCTGCGGCTCGCTAAACATGTGAGCGTTGCGCGCTAATCGCACCGTAAACATAATCATACCGGCAAGAATGGAAATGAATCGATCTGAGAATATGCATAAAACACTTCCCTGTCGCAATCTAGTACTGAGTCGGCTAGCAACATATTTCAGAAGCGGTCAGCTCAAGTTTGCCCAGGTGTTCCCTATAAAGACCTGGACTCGTTGTATGTAATCATGGGAGAGTTGGCAGAGGAGCCAGTTCGCTGAATCCAGCATCAATCTTGGCTATACTCCACGCAGTCTTGGCAAGCTGAAGCTGAGTCAATGCCTGAGATCTAAGAATCTTATAAGTATTTCTGCTTTCCGGGCTACTTATATCTCCCGCAAGCGCGGATTTTGCGCTGTTGTATAATTCAATGTATTTCTTGTACTCATCAAATGCGGTTGCCTGAAGGGTGGCTTGCGTGCTCGGGGAGGTGTAGACATATCTTTGGACTGTTTCTTGAATTTCTTGCTTGCTACCTTGTAGCGAACTGCCGATAGCGTTGGCGAGTGCTCCAGGCTTTGATGTTTCCGTAACACTGAATCTCAGGTTAGCAACTTGAGGTGCTGTGCTGCCAAATGAAAACCATCCTAATGAGTTTGGCTTTGTGAGAACATTCCCCACTTCTTGAGCTGTTGCTCCCGAAAAGCCAACTGCAATTGGTATTGAACGAATGGTCATGCCGTCGCTTGCGGAGTCCCTAGGATAAGCGACCTCAAGTTTGATGACAACATCTCTTCTATTGCATGAACGAAAAAGAGGACACCCAGGATCAATAAAGCTGTCATAATGCCATAGCAGTACATTTGGCCGGAAGAACTTCGCACCATTGACCTCTTGACTTTCTACCGCCCTAGGCTTCACGAAGCTAATTACAGCAAAGAAAGGGGTCAAGTTCTGCTTTCTTATACTATGGATGACCTCAGGCTCGGGAGATTCTCGACTTCCCCATTGTATATTGCTAGCCTTGAGATAGTTATGCAGGCGTTGACTGTCAAGGTATACATATAAACACTTTCCATTGCCGAACAGCCCAGATAGCTGCGGATCTTCAAGTGGTAATGAAACCTCCGAGGTCTTCGCTCTGTCTTTTGTTAAATAAACAACAATTGCATCGATAGCAGTCCCGGCTAGGTTGCTTGCTGTCGCCGCGGCAAGGCCGCCTAAGATAGGTGCTATAAACATACTCGTTCTGGTATCTGGACATGAGGAAACATGTGCTTGGAGTTCTTTGCCTCCAATTCCGCCACTTCCATCTGCGCGAACGGCGCTGGGGAAGGATGAATATCCAATGAGCAGGGCGCAAGCGAATGATGCAGCTTGACCAAGGCGAAATAATTGGTAAGAGCTCATTGCATCAAATGCATGTAATTCATGTTCTTATTATATGCCTACATATGCCCTGAATGCGCTCCGCAGCATACCGTAATATTAACATATGCTAAGAATACTATTATTTCCAATCCTCGATAGGAAGAAAAACCACAAGCATGTGCCACGTGGCTAGACCAAGATTGCTAGTGAGAGCTTAGTCATGGAGCCTACTTTGCTTACGCCTGAGGAGTTAGCCGCATACAAATTTGTGCCAAGTGAGTCATCTTTATCGCTTCTCCCTCCTATCGAGATGCGAAATAGGTATGGAGAACGCAATAGGGTGATCTGCTGGGCAGACCAGGCATCTTTACCGCAGAGTTCCACGCCTGACTCTCGCCTAATAGCTGATGCAACTGACGGCATTATATTATGGAAGCAAGGGTGCACTCTAAATTATGGATTTAATGCTTCTTCATTCCAGTTGTCTTCGTCTCCTGAGTTAACAATTGCTGCCGTCCGGACCTTGTTCGCTCATGCTTTGGCTGGATGGGGTGATTCTGCGCCTGTGCGATTTATTGAGGCGAACAATGCATATGACTTTGAGTTTGTATTGAAGCCGAGAGCGAGTGCTGATGAGCTTTCCAGTGCACTTGCTAAATCATTCTTTCCCTCGAATAGGCAAGAGAAGTTTGAGATCTATCCATTGCTGTTTGAGCAGTCTGTTGCAGAGCAAATCGAAACTCTACAACATGAGCTTGGACATGTCTTCGGGTTGCGTCACTTCTTTGCAAGGGAAGCCGAGGCCGGGCTGGCTGTACTATTTGGTACCGACACTCCATTTAGTATAATGAATTATGGTGTTGAGAGCACCCTCTCACAGGCAGATCTTAGTGACCTTATAAAACTATACTCGATGGCTTGGGACGGCAGGCTTAGGAGTATAAATCAGATTCCGATCGGCTTTGTTCTTCCGTATCACTTAAACTCGCAGCAAGACTAACCTGCATGCTGCGATAAAGTGAAGATGCAATAATGTGCATGTGGTTCAGCCGTTCAGCTTTGAGATAAATCAAGCGTAAGGTGGATTGCTTTTGTTGGACAGCCTAGTCGCTTGACATCGCTTGCAGCGGACGGGAGTAATAGGGTTCGGCATCAATGTAGACCGTACAGAGAGTCTTGTGCGCCTGAGTACTTGCGGACTTGCATGGGCAGCTCTCAAGAAGAAGCGGTCCTGGCCCATCTATACTCCCTGGCTATCGAATTATTCATGCAGGTGCGCATTCTCGCCCATGAGTATGCACAATACATAGGGGCTTCTTTGATTAGCGTCAAAGTAGTGCTATTGGCCTTGTCGCCAGGTCACATCCAGTCTTGTCCATGAGATCTCCGTTAGGCTGTTTAAGAAACATCGAAAGCTCATTGTCTAACGGACAGACTGAATCTCGCGATGCATCGCACCGTCGTGGGTCTGACCGTCCTGCTCCTGTCGATCACAGGGCATGCGGTTTTCGCCATTCCCCCGCCCCCACCCGGCGACATCCGGGTGGTTGGTGAAGGTGCTGGATGCCAACACGATCGTCGTCACCCCCTATGGCGATCCGTTCATGGTGCTGCTGGTCTGCATGCGTGCCCCGTCCTCCCACCCGGTGCATGGGTGACGCTATCGACGCGCAGCAAGGCTGTGGACGGAGTCGATGTGGTGGAGATCATTCCCGTTGGCTCGACGGTGCCGATCAAGCTGAGCCTGGTGCAAGATCGGTGTGGGGGTGCTGAGCACCGAGCTGCGCTGGCCGCCTTCGCGGCTGATCCCGTCTGGAGTGGGTGGCGGCTGAAGCCGCCCTCCTGTGCGATAGCTTTCGCCGCCACGATGGCGTCGGCTTCAGCATGAGGCTGACGGCGCTCTGACTACCCAACGACGACAAGGGTGGCGCCGGCACTCTTCAGCTGTCGATCACAAAGCGCGCGTGCGTGGCCTGCGCACAATCGCGCAGGTTGCTTCACTCGACACGATCACGATCCTCACCGGAGCCAGCCACCGGTCGCTTGCGCCTTCAGCCCCTCAAGACCGGTCGCGGCACCTCAGATCTGCCGCAAAGCGGCCATGCCTGAGTCGTGCCCATCATCATGAAGACAGGCTACGGGCTGGCGTTTGATCACTTCCCCCAGCCGCACTGGCTCAAGCCATGGAGCAACACCATCCCATGGGCCACGGCATCGGCTCTGAGCCAAGGATGGCTGAAGTCACTCGTCCAGGATTACACCGAATCGATGGGATGTGTGCTGCCCCAAACCAACGCAACATCACCTCTGCCCCATTGGCGCACAACCAGACTTGAAGTTTGAGTTTCACGCAATAACAGAGCAAAGACGCCATAGCTGCATACGCTTACACCCCCAAACCACCAGGACCAATGACTTCCGCAGAACTCACAAGCTCACTGCATCCTTCATGTGATTCTCATGAACTGACATACACAGACTGGAGCGTGAGTGAACATCACTTCGACTCAGCAAAGATACGCTCCAGAGAAACGGTGTTTACGATCGGCAACGGGTACATGGGTACGCGGGGAAGCTTTGAAGAAGGGCATCCCAATGCGATGCCAGCCACATTGGTGCATGGTGTCTATGACGACATTCCTGGAGCCTATACCGAGCTCGCAAATTGCCCAGATTGGCTGGAGCTGGCGATCGTGATCAACGGCGATCGATTCCGGCTGGATCATGGCACCATCCTTCAATACGAACGAACGGTGGATCTACTGAACGGGATCCTTAGCCGTGCAGTGCGCTGGCGGAGCCCAACGGGGAACACCGTGGATCTTCGCTTTGAGCGCTTTGCGAGCTTGGCAGATCATCCCGTTTTCGGACTGAGCTGCCAGATCACTCCTTTTGATTTCAGTGGAGCGATTGACATTCAGACCAGCCTGCATGGCTATGCCAACAACCAAGGCTTTGATCATTGGCAGCAGCTCGACCGAGGAACAACTCATCAAGGTATCTGGCTGCATGTTCGCACCCGCAGTTCTCATGTGGAACTCGGCATGGCAGCCAGAATGACACCGATCAACAATGATCTACCAATACGAACAACGAACTCTGTTGATTACCCCACAATTGCTATCACCTTTCTCGCGGCCAAGGGACAAACCGTAGGCGTAGAGAAAGTTGTCACCTTGATCACATCACAGGATGTGGACCATCCCGCCCAGGCAGCTGTGGCCAAACTCACCAACCTGCCGACCTATCCCGTTCTGCTGAGGGCGCATCAGAACGCATGGAACGAGTTTTGGCAGCAAAGCGATATAGAAATCGACGGAGACATCAACGCACAAGTGGCCGTGCGTTACAACATCTTCCAATTATTTATTGGCGCTTGCTCGCACATCGCGGGCGAATGCGCAGACAGCAGCCGCGTCAGCGTTCCGGCCAGAACGTTATCGGGATTTGGGTATCGAGGACACGTGTTCTGGGATACGGATATTTTCATCTTGCCACTGTTCACCTTGACGCAGCCTGAGATTGCCAAGAGCTTACTGACCTACCGCTATCACACCCTGAGTGGTGCACGGCGAAAAGCTGCCCATAGTGGCTATCACGGTGCGATGTTTGCCTGGGAGAGTGCAGCCACGGGTGATGAGATGACGCCCCGATGGTCCATTCAGACCGACCCATACTCGAAAGCGATACGCATTTGGTGCCGTGATCGCGAAATTCATATCAGTGCCGATATTGCCTATGCGGCCTGGCACTACTGGCAGACAACAGGCGATGACATCTGGCTGCGAGACTACGGAGCCGAAGTCATTCTGGACACTGCCATCTTCTGGATGAGCCGGCTGGAGTGGAAGCCGGAGCTGGAGCGGTTTGAACTGGATGGAGTAATAGGCGCTGATGAATACCACGAACAGGTGAACAACAACGCGTATACCAATTGGATGGCGAAGTGGAATCTGGAGACAGCCGTCTCCGTTTACGAATGGCTGCAGCAGCAGTTTCCCGACCACGCCGCTGTGCTCGCTCAAAAGCTACAACTCAATGCAGACAGGCTGCGCCAGCTCCAAGCCACCATCGCACAGCTTTATACCCCATACGATGCCAAGACAGGGCTGATTGAACAGTTTGATCAGTTCTTTGACTTACGAGACATCCACCTGAATGACTACGAGCCCCGAAATCGCTCCATACAGGAAGTTCTGGGAATGGACGTGACCAATCAGTCTCAGGTGCTGAAGCAACCTGACGTGCTGATGCTCCTCTATCTCATGCGAGATACCGACTCATGCCTTTCCTACCCTGATGTTCTCGAAAAGAACTGGAGCTACTACACTCCCCGCACAGACACCACGTACGGATCGTCTCTCTGCCCTGCCATTCTTTCGATCCTGGCCGCAAAGCTGGGCAAGGAAGAAGAAGCCTATCAATACTTCATGCAGGCAGCAACCGTTGATCTCGAAGATAGCCGCGGCAACACAGCCGATGGGATTCATGCGGCGTCAGCAGGTGGCGTATGGCAAGCCGTGGTGTTCGGCTTCGCCGGCGTTCACATGAAGGGAAACAGCCCAATGGCGATTCCCCATCTCCCGGCAACATGGAAGCGGCTCAGATTCAAGCTGCAATGGCGCGGTACCTGGCACAGTTTTGATCTGTCACAGCCAGCACCACCTCCAGCGCAAGGTCCAGCTCAAGGACCAACTCAAGGTCCAACTCAAACTCAAGCTCCAGACATCAAGGGCTTCATCTTCGATGTGGATGGGGTGTTGACGAACACCTCCGACTCTCATTACCGCGCTTGGCAGAGATTAGCGGATGAGGAACAGCTACCTTTCGATCGCAAGGCCAATGAGGCCCTTCGTGGTGTGTCCAGACGCGGATCGCTTCTGCAGATCATCGGCGACCGTCATTACTCCGAACCTGCACTTCAGGACATGATGGAGCGCAAAAACCGCTACTACCTTGAAGAGATTCAAACCATCACCCCCCAGGACATGCTTCCAGGGGCCATTGAGTTTTTACAGGAGCTCAGACAAGCAAAGATGAAAATTGCGATTGGCTCCGCCAGCAAGAATGCACGCACTGTCATCGACAGGCTTGGGATCGGAGCTTTCATTGATGCAATCGCAGACGGTGACAGCGTTCAACGTCCCAAGCCAGCACCCGACATCTTTCAATGTGCTGCCGCTCAATTAAACCTTGCTCCTGCCAACTGTGTGGTGGTTGAAGATGCTGCCGTTGGCATTGAAGCAGCCATCGCTGCAGGGATGTGGTCGGTTGGCATCGGACCTCAGGAGCGTGTTGGTGCCGCCAACATTGTGCTTCCAGATCTGGATGGTGTTCGCCTGAGCGATCTCGGCATGCAATGGTGATCGATCCACGCTCCTCATCACGAACGTGTTGCTGGTGAGGTGGGGGATGGCCAACTGCACAAAGGAAGCCACGAATGTGTTCGTGATCTCGCCATCATCCTTGCGGACAACCGCAACCTGATCCTGCCGTTCCAGCCGGCCATGGAGGCAACCACTACGCCCAGCTCATGGTCATCTTGATCATCTTTCGCTTCAGGCCCCTGCCTTCTAACGATCAAAGCAATGCACCAGACTTCCGCGCATCTCGCACAGATGTGCTGCACTTCTGCCACCGATTCGGTACACCCTTCAGCCGGCGCCGGTGAACGGCCTGGCTAGACAGGGGTCTGCCACGGGCCTACCAGCAAAGGGAACAGGATCGTCCGGGTCATTGAACGAAACCAACCCAGCTTGAGCGCAAGGGAGACGCGAGAACGGCTTTGTTTTCGGTGAATCAACTGCCATCCAGGTGTGACATCGATCAGACAAACAAGCTGACCGCCCTGTTGACCATCGCCTGCCCCAATCTCCAGGCTGCTCAGGGATTGGCTTGGGTCGAATTGATTCCAACCGCAGCCAGATCATGACCCGGCAGCATTGGCTCTTGTTGATGACGGCCCTTGCGGTGGCCGGTGCAGGGGCAGGCTTGCTCTGGCGCGCCAACCAGCCGAAGGGTTTGGCGCCGGGGTTCGCCAGCAGCAACGGACGCATTGAGGCCGTTGAAATCGATGTGGCGGCCAAGTCAGCGGGCCGGCTCAAGCAAGTGCTGGGAAAGGAGGGGGACTTCGTTGTTCGCGGGCAGGTGCTGGCCCGCATGGACACCGATGTGCTTCACGCCCAACTCCGTGAAGCCCAGGCGGATCTGCGCAAGGCCAGCAACGCTGTGGAGACGGCGCAGAGCAGTGTGGCCCAGCGACGCAGTGAGCGAACGGCTGCGGAAGCCATCGTGCTGCAGCACAGCGCAGAGCGTGAAGACGCCCGCCGCCATCGCCGCCGCACGGAGCAGTTGTTCGTCAACGGCGCCGTTTCAGCGGAGAACCTCGACGATGCCCGTGCCGGTTTCTATGGCGCTGATGCGATCGTCGCCTCCGCGCAGGCCACCGTGGCGGCCAGCCGCGCCGCCATCACCACAGCAGGCTCGCTGGTGATCGAGGCGAAGGCCTCGGTGGCGGCCGCCCAGGCCCGGATCGAGGGGATCAAGGCGAACATCGCCGACAGCCAGCTCCAGGCCCCCAGGGATGGGCGGGTGCAGTACCGCGTGGCCCAGCCCGGCGAAGTGTTGAGCGCCGGCGGGAAGGTGCTGAACATGGTCGACCTTTCCGACGTTTCGATGACGTTCTTTCTGCCCACGGCCCAGGCCGGCAAGGTGCGCATGGGGGCTGATGTGCACCTGGTGCTGGACGCCGCTCCTCAGCTGGTGATTCCGGCGCGGGTCACCTTCGTGGCCGATGTGGCCCAGTTCACCCCCAAAACGGTGGAGACGGCCGTGGAGCGCCAGAAGCTGATGTTCCGGATCAAGGCCCGCATTGATCCCGCCCTGCTGAAACGCCACATCCGCAGCGTCAAGACCGGACTGCCGGGCATGGCCTACGTCCGACTCGACCCCAAGGCCGCCTGGCCGGCGGCGTTGACGGTGAGGGTTCCGGATTGACGCCATCAGTCATTCAGCTCCGGGATGTGCAGCTGCAGTTCGGCGCGACCCGGGCCCTCGCCGGCGTCAGCCTCGATGTGGTCGGCGGTGGCCTCACCGGTCTGGTCGGTCCGGATGGGGTGGGGAAATCCAGCCTGCTCGCCCTGGTCGCCGGGATCCGCCGCAGGCAGAAGGGCCGCGTGCTGGTGCTGGGGGGTGACATGGCCGATCCACGCCATCGCCGCGAGGTCTGCCCCCGCATCGCCTACATGCCCCAGGGCCTGGGCAACAACCTGTCGCCCACGCTCACGGTGATCGAGAACATCGACTTCTTCGCGCGTCTGTTCGGCCAGGGCCGCGCCGAGCGCCGCAGCCGCCGCGCCGAGCTGCTGGAGCGCACCGGACTCGCGGCCTTCGGCACTCGCCCGGCCGGCCAGCTCTCGGGGGGGATGAAGCAGAAGCTCGGCCTGTGCTGCGCCCTAATCCACGACCCCGGCCTGCTGATCCTCGATGAACCCACCACCGGGGTCGATCCCCTCTCGCGCCGCCAGTTCTGGGACCTGATCAGCAGCATCCGGCGCGAGCACCCGGCCATGACCGTGCTGGTGGCGACCGCTTCGATGGACGAGGCCGCCAGCTTCGACTGGCTGGTGGCCATGGATGGCGGCCGCGTGCTCAGCACCGGCAGCCCGGCGGAGCTGCGGCGGCGCACCGGCACCAGCACAGCGGAGGACGCCTTCATCGCCCTGCTGCCTGAGGCGAGGCGACGGGAGCACCATCCGGTGACGATTCCAGCGCGCCCGCCGGGCGACGGCCAGGTGGCGATCGAGGCCATGGATCTGAGCAAACGGTTCGGCACGTTTCTGGCGGTCGATCGGGTCAACGTGCGCATCGAGCGCGGCGAGATCTTCGGCTTCCTCGGCTCCAACGGTTGCGGCAAGACCACCACAATGAAAATGCTGGCCGGGCTGCTGCCGGCCAGCTCCGGCCAGGTCCTCCTCTTCCACCAGCCCCTGGACGCCGATGACCTCAGCACCCGGCGGCGGGTGGGCTACATGTCGCAGGCGTTCTCGCTCTACAGCGAGCTGACGGTGCGGCAGAACCTGGTGCTGCACGCCCGCTTGTTCCAGATGCCGGAGGCGGAGATCCCCGGGCGTGTCGCGGATCTGGTGCAGCAGTTCGGCCTAGCGGGTCTGGAGGAGGCCCTCCCCGCAGCCCTGCCGCTGGGGGTGCGCCAGCGGCTGTCACTGGCGGTGGCACTGGTGCATCGGCCCGACCTGCTCATCCTCGATGAGCCCACGTCGGGCGTCGATCCGATTGCGCGGGACACGTTCTGGCAGAACTTGATCGACCTGTCGCGCCAGGAACAGGTCACGATTTTCCTCTCGACCCATTTCATCAACGAAGCCCAGCGCTGCGACCGCCTCTCCCTGATGCATGCCGGCCGGGTGCTGGTCAGCGACACCCCCGCCGGCCTGGTGGCGCGGCGCGGCGCGGCCACGCTCGAGCAGGCGTTCATCGGCTACCTGGAGGAGGCGAGCGGCGACAGCGCTCCCACCCCCACAACCGCAGCCGCAGAGCTCAAGGCTCCCCCGGCAGCAGCGCCACCCCGGCAGGGATCACCCAGGCCGCAGCAGGGGTTCAGCCTGCAACGGCTGGGGAGCTACACCCGGCGCGAGGCCCTGGAACTGAGCCGCGACCCGATCCGCATCAGCACAGCCGTGCTCGGCAGCCTCTTCCTGATGGTGGTGATGGCCTTCGGCATGAGCATGGATGTGGAGAATCTGCCCTATGCCGTGCTCGACCGCGACGGCACCACAACAAGCCGGGACTACGCCCTCAACCTGGCCGGGTCGCGCTATTTCATCGAACATCCGCCACTGGACGGCTATGACGCCATCGATCGGCGCATGCGCTCGGGCGAGCTGAGCGTGGCGATCGAACTGCCGCCGGGCTTCGGGCGTGATCTCGAGCGCGGCAACCCCGTGCAGATCGGCGCCTGGATCGACGGGTCGATGCCGATGCGGGCCGAGACGGTGCGCGCCTATGTGCAGGGCCTGCATGGCCAGTGGCAGGAGGACAGGGCACGGCGCGTGTTGGGTCAAACCAGCCCGCTCCCCCCCGCCAGCATCGAGACACGCTTCCGCTACAACCCCGACATCAGCAGCCTGGTGGCGATGGTGCCGGCCACGATTCCGATCCTGCTGCTGCTGATCCCGGCGATCCTGGCGGCGCTCTCGGTGGTGCGCGAAAAGGAACTGGGCACGATCGTCAATTTCTACGCCACCCCCGTGACCCGCCTGGAGTTCCTGCTGGGCAAGCAAGTGCCCTACGTGGCCCTGGCGATGGTGAACTATGTGCTGCTCACCGTTCTGGCGGTCACCCTGTTCGCCGTGCCTCTCACCGGCAGCGTTCTGGCCCAGGCCAGCGGTGCCCTGCTCTACGTGATCTGTGCCACCTCCCTGGGGTTGCTGATCTCCACCCTGGTGCGCACCCAGATCGCCGCCCTGTTCGGCACCGCCGTGCTGACGATCCTGCCGGCCACTTCCTTCTGCGGATTGCTCGATCCGGTGTCGTCCCTGCAGGGCGCTGGGGCGGTGATCGGAGCGATCTATCCCACGGCCCACTACCTGACCATCTCCACCGGCACCTTCTCCAAGGGACTGGGCTTCGCAGATCTATCCGGCGCCTTCGCCGCGCTGCTGCTGGCTGTGCCCGTCCTGCTCGGGTTATCCGTTCTCTTCCTGAAGAAACAGGAGGGCTGAACCATGCGCGCCGCCAACGTTCTGCATCTGGGCCTCAAGGAGCTGTGGAGCCTGGCCCGTGACCCGATCATGCTGCTGCTGATCGTCTTCGTCTTCACGGTGTCGGTCTACACCGGTGCCACGGTGCTTCCTGAAACGCTGCACACGGCCCCGATCGCGATCGTGGATGAAGACCATTCGCTGCTCTCGGAGCGGATCATCGCTGCGTTCGAGCCGCCCTACTTCCAGCTGCCGGAGTTGATCCAGCAGGCCCGGATGGACCAGCGCATGGATGCGGGGCTCGACACCTTCGCCCTGGTGATTCCCAGCGGCTTCCAGCGCGATGTGCTGGCCGGCCGTTCACCGGCTGTTCAGCTCAACGTGGACGCCACCCGCGTCAGCCAGGCGCTCACGGGCAGCGGCTATGTCCAGTCGATCATCAGCACCGAGGTGCAGACCTTTGTGCAGAACAGCCAGGTAACTCCGGTGCCCCCGCTGCAGCTGGTGACGCGCATGCGCTTCAACCCCGAGCTCACCAAGACCTGGTTCGGCGCTGTGAACAAGGTGATCGACAACATCACCCTGCTCTCGATCGTGTTAACTGGCGCCGCGCTGATCCGGGAGCGGGAGCGGGGCACGATCGAGCACCTGTTGGTGATGCCGGTGACGCCCTTCGAGATCATGGCCAGCAAGGTGTGGTCGATGGGTCTGGTGGTGCTCCTGTCCGGCCTGCTGTCCTTGGTGTTCGTGGTGCAGGATCTGCTCAAGGTGCCTCTGGCCGGTTCACTTCCGCTGTTCACCGCCGGGGCGACGCTCTACCTGTTCGCCTCCACCTCGCTGGGCATCTTCCTGGGCACCTTCGCCCGTTCGATGGCCCAGTTCGGCCTGTTGCTGATGATGGTGCTGCTGCCGCTGCAGATGCTCTCGGGTGGGGTCACCCCGCGCGAAAGCATGCCCGAGCTGGTGCGGACCGTGATGCTGGCGGCGCCGAACACCCACTTCGTGATGCTCGCCCAGGGCATCCTCTTCCGTGGGGCCACGCTCGCGGTGGTGTGGCCCCAGTTCCTGGCCCTGCTGCTGATCGGTTCGGTGTTCTTCGGCGTGGCCCACGCCCGCTTCCGCAGCGCGATCACGGCGATGGCCTGATGGCGTGACCTCTCAACGGCCCAGGCTCAAGAGGGTGGAGCCGAGCACGAGGCTGGCGGCGGTGAGGATGTCGGGGTCGAGGGTTTCGCCGAACCACAGCAGCCCCCAGAGGGCGGCGAGCGGCACCTGCACGTAGCTGAGTGCGGTGGCGCGGGCGGCCGGCATCGTCATCAGGCCGCGGGTCAGGGCCAGCTGGCCCAGCTGGGTGAACACCCCCACCCCCAGCAGCCAGCCCCACTCCGCCGCGGTGGGCATCACCGGATGGAGCAGCACCAGCGGCAGGCTGAGCGGCAGCGCCAGCAGCGGGAAATAGAACACCACCACCAGGGGGTGTTCGCTGCGGCGCAGGGCGCGCACGCTCACATAGGCCAGCGCCGACAGCAACGCGCCGGCCAGGCCGAACAGCAGCGGCAGGGTGGGCAGGGCCGCGCCGGCCGCCACACCAGCCGCCGTGCCTGGCGGGAGAACCAGCGCCAGGGCGCTGGGATCGGTGAGCAGCAGCACACCCAGCCAGCCGAGCGCCACCGCCAGCCACACCCGGACGCCGGGCCGTTCGCCCAGCAGCGGCCAGGCCAGCAGAGCCGTGAAAGTGGGATGCAGATACTGGAGCACCGTGGCCACGGCCAGGGGCAGGCCGGCGATGGCCAGGAACACGCAATAGAGGCCGGCCGTGCCGAGCACGCCACGGCTCACCAGCAACCCCTTGCGCTGCCCCCAGGGCGAGACACCCGCCCGCCTGAGCATCCACCAGCTGATCAGCAGGCTCACCACCGAGCGGGCCAGCACCACCTGCTCCACCGGCAACCGCCCGCCCAGCGCCTTGACGCACACCCCCATCAGGCTGAAGGCCAGGGCGCTGAGCAGCATGTCCATGCCAGATCCCAGCCGAGCAGGCGCGACGCCCGCAATCGCCGACGCTAGACACTGCCCGGCCGGCGGGGCGGTGCCTGGCGTCGGCGGGATGGTGGCAACGGCAGCTCCCCACACCTGGTGGCCTCGGGCAGAATGGGAGTCAATCAACCCCTACCGGTAGCGCCTTTCCTTGAGTCCCACGGCACCCCAGGCCCGCCTTCACCCCCGCACGATCGAGGCCGTCAAGGAACGCGCTGACATCGTGGATGTGGTAGGGGAGCACGTGGTGCTCAAGAAGAAGGGCCGCGAGTTCGTGGGCCTCTGCCCCTTCCACGACGACAAATCGCCGTCGATGACGGTGTCACCCGCCAAGCAGTTCTATTACTGCTTCTCCTGCGGGGCCGGCGGCAACGCGATCAAGTTCCTGATGGAGCTGCAGCGCACCAGCTTCAGCGATGTGGTGCTGGATCTGGCGCGCAAATACCAGCTGCCGGTGGAAACGGTGGAGGGGCCGCAGCAGGAACGGCTGCGGCAGCAGCTCTCGCGCCGCGAAGCACTGCTGCGGGCGCTGGCGCTGGCCTCCGGCTGGTTCCGCAGCCAGCTGCGCAGCCCCGCCGGCGCCGCCGCCCTGGCCTACCTCAAGCAGCAGCGGGGCCTGAGCGAAACCACGCTGGAGAGCTTTGAGCTCGGCTATGCGCCCGAGGCGTGGGATGGGCTGCTGAAGCACCTGCAGCAGGTGGAGGGGCTGGCGCCCGAGCTGCTGGAGGCCGCCGGTCTGGTGGTGCCGCGCAAGGGGGGCGACGGCTTCTACGACCGCTTCCGCCACCGGGTGATGGTGCCGATCCGCGACCGGCAGGGGCGGGTGATCGGCTTCGGCGGCCGCAGCCTCGACGGCGGCGAACCGAAATACCTCAACTCCCCCGAAACGGAGGTGTTCGAGAAGGGCAAGCACCTGTTCGGCCTCGACCGCGCCACCAACGCCATCCGCAAGGACGACCAGGCGGTGGTGGTGGAGGGCTACTTCGACGTGATCGCGCTGCACGCCGCCGGCATCACCAATGCGGTGGCGTCACTGGGAACGGCGCTCAGCAGCCAGCAGATCACCCAGTTGTGCCGCTGCTGCGACAGCCGCCGCCTCGTGCTCAACTTCGACACCGACGGCGCCGGCGTGCGGGCGGCGCAGCGGGCGATCGGCGAGGTGGAGCAGCTGGCGCTGCAGGGGCAGGTGGAGCTCCGGGTGCTGCACCTGCCCGCCGGCAAAGACCCCGACGACTTCCTCAAGGAGCACGGGGCCGGCGAGTACCGCGCCCTGCTGGAGCAGGCGCCGCTTTGGCTCGACTGGCAGATCGAGCAGGCGCTGGAAGGGAAGGACCTGGCCCGCGCCGATCAGTTCCAGCAGGCGGTGTCAGCCCTGGTGGCCCTGCTGGGCAAGCTGCCGCAGAGCGCCGTGCGCAGCCACTACCTGCAGCAGGTGGCCGAGCGCCTCTCCGGCGGCCAGGCACGCCTGGCCCAGAAGCTGGAGGAAGACCTGCGCCTGCAAGTGAAGGGCGAGCGCTGGCACGGCCGCGCCAGCCGCTGGGACAAACCCGGCGAGGTCGGCCTGCGCGAGCGGGCGGAGGCGGAGCTGCTGCGGCTCTACCTGCATGCGCCCATCCATCGCGGCGCGATCCGGCGGGAGCTGCGGCTGCGCGAACTGGATGATTTTGCCCTGCAGCACCACCGGCTGCTGTGGGCGGCGATCAGCCAGCTGGAGGAAGACAACCTCGGCGCCGGCCGGCTGGAGGCGGTGAACCGCGGCACTGATCCCGGCGAGGATCTGGGGGATCTCGACCTGCCCCGCCTGCTGGCCGACCAGCTGCTGATGGACCAGAGCGAACTGCTCAACCGGCTCACCCCCCTGCTGGAGCCCAACGAGCTGCAACGCATGGTGCTGGCCCAGCCCCTGCTGCAGCTGCGCGGCACCACGGCCGTGCTGGAGCGTCAACGCAGCCTCAAGCGCTGCCGCCACCTGCTCGATTCCTGGCGCGGCCAGAACCTGGAAACCCTGGAGCGCTGCATCGCCCGGCTGCTGGCCGAAGAGAACGGCAACGGCTCAGCGACAGCAAGCCGGAGCACGGCGGCGGCCCCGCCGAGCAGCCCCAGCGCGGCAACACCTGCCCTGCTCGACATGGAAAGCCGGATCGGGGCGCTGTTCGTTGAACTGAACCGCGATGCGCTCCATTTCCAGGAGCTGTATTACAGCGAGCGGCTGCACATCGGCCATCTCGATCAGCAGCGCTGCGCCGGCTGGGAGGAAACGCTGCAGGCCCCGGCGGCCTGAGGCAGGCCACACGGCGGCCAGCTGTATGAGGCGGCTTTCGGTGCTGCGCAACGGCGCTCAGCGCCCCAGCAACGCCATCACCTGGGTGAAGAAATCGACGACTTGATCGTTCTCGATGAGGTCGTCGAGCACGCGGATCGGTTTGCTGTAGAGCTCATCCTGCTTCAGGATCTCAGGCCAATCGATCGCAGCAGACGCCGGGGCGGAGCCATTGGCCTGGAAGGCCTTGAGAAACTCCCAGGCGATGATCCCCTGGCCGATCACGGTGGGGTGGACGCCATCCAGGCTGAAGATGCCGCCCTCCAGCAGTTCCCCCTCTTTGCTGGCTTTGTAGAACTTGGTATTGAGTGGCGGATACAGCCACTGGAATTCTTCGGGATACACATAATTGGGCATGCCGCTGTTGCGCTTCCAGGCCATGCGGGAGAGCACATCGCCAATGTCCACCAGCACGAACGGGCTGTGGGAATAGCGCTGATTGAATTCAGCCAGCAACTGCTTGATGATCGTGTTGTAGCGAAGAATCACCGTGTCGATGAACTGGGCATCACGAAAGGTGAGGTGGTTCTGCCGCCGTGAAAGCGCTGTGGCATCGCTGACGCCATAGCGCTTGTAGTACTGGTAATAGCGGAAGGTGCCGGAGGCGTTGCCCGGCGGTACGCGCGGATCCTTCACCACCCGTTCCTCCCCGAAGCCGTCGATGATCGGCGCGATCGTCACCAGCGGCACCGTTCCCACGTAGGCCTTCCAGCTGGCGTTGCGGTTGCTAGCCATCGCCTGACAGATCTTCTCGAGCAACTGCCGGTAGTCGCGCTCGAAATCGTTCGGATGCCAGAGGTTGAAGGGATCGGGCTTGGTGGGGTCTTCACTGCGGGCGGTGAAGGTTTTGCCATTCCCCGGTGTGAGGCGAACGTCGAGGGAAAAGAGGGTGCCGAGAGCATTGTTCGCCCCCAGGAACACGATCAGATTGTCGACACCTTCACTGGACGCCACAACTTCCAGCCAGCGGATCGGGGAGTGGGCGTCAAACGTGTCGTTCGCCTGGGGATTGAGCACGCGGTAGGCGGCCCGGTAGAAGGGTTGGTTGGCGCAGGCAAGGCCGATGTTGTTGTCGAGACCACGGCTGTCGAGCTGGATTCGATGCTTGCAGAGCGCCGGGGTGATCTCCCAGGCATCGCTCACCCGCATCCCTTCCACGGCGGTGTTGTCGGTGAACGGTGAGCTGAAGGACGGCACGGGCTGGCCGATGGCTCCCGGCCCTCGCTCGAAATAGGTTTCAGCGCGATCCAGCTCGCCCATGATCTGCAGCAAGGCCCGCGGCCATTCCCCCCAATCCACGTCCACACCGAAACGGCCCTCCAGCCTGCGGAACAGTGCTTCGAGGTCGAACTTGAGCTTTTCCCCTTCCCACAGCACCAGCCGATAGTCGCTGGGCGCGATCCCCAGGGCTCTGGCCAGATGGGTGCTGTAGGCATGTTCTGTGAAGGCGGTGCAGCCACTGCGAAAGCCCTGCGAGACGCTGTCGCCGATCGTGAAGAGCCTGCCCATCCAGCCTCTCGGTTCCGGTGCTGCTCACCACTCTGTCCAGGATCAGAGCAAGGCCACAACTCCGAGACATCTCTTCCAGTTCCGCATCACGTTTCCTGAAGGCGGCAGGTGTGGGGTGAGGACGCTCCTGCCTGCCTTCCCTGTAGCAAGTCCATGGGGAGGCCCGCTCGAGCCGCTGTTCTATTGGGCAGACCCCTGCGGCTGTCGGCTCGGTGATCGCTCACTCTGCGACCTCGAAATCTGTGGCAGCGAAATCTGTACCCATGACATCAGCAACTGCATGATCTTTATCGATGATTTTCAGGCCTGCGATCTCTATACTTGTGATCTCTGCATCCGTGAAGTCAACAGCAGTGATTGCTGCCACTGTGAATTGAGCAGCCAGGATATCTGTAACTGTAAATTCTGCAGCCTAGACCACGGCTGGTTGACGCTGGAGGGCATCAGGAGCTGCAGGCGGGAGTTGGAAGGGTGGATTGAAGGGACGTCTGGTCAGTTCTTGTGCGCCGAATCCCGTCCGGCGCCACAGCCGTGCCACACCAAGTCCGTCAGAAAACCTGCGGAACTGGCACGGCGCCCAGGATCGCTCTGCCTTCCGGCCGCACCGCGGCCACCCCGGCAGCCCTGCCAGATTCGACCCCCCAGGTTGTGCTCCGTTGACACCCGCCGCTGCCGCCGACTCCGCCAGCCCTACGACCGTGGCCACCGACGCCCTGCCGGCCGCGGGGTCGATCTGGCGGCGCAGCTGGTATCCCGTGGCCTATCTCAAGGATCTGGACCCGGCGCGGCCCACCCCCTTCACCCTGCTGGGCGACGACCTGGTGCTCTGGTACGACCGGGAGCCCGGCCAGTGGCGCGCGTTTGCGGATGTGTGCCCGCACCGGCTCGTGCCGCTCTCCCAGGGCCGGCTGAACGGGGCGGGCGAGCTGGAATGTCCGTACCACGGCTGGACCTTCAACGGCGACGGCCACTGCACCGCCATTCCGCAGGCGGAGGGCGACACGGCCGCCGCCTCGCCCCGCAGCCACTGCCGCACCTATGCCACCGCCACGGGGCAGGGGCTGCTGTTCGTGTTCGCCGGGGAGGCGGAGGCGGCTGACGCCGTGCCCTTGCCGCTGCTGCCGATGCTCGCGGCGGAACCGGAACGCTGGAGCGTGCAGGACACCTTCCGCGACCTGCCCTACGACGCCCTCACCCTGCTGGAGAACGTGCTCGATGTGAGCCATGTGCCGTTCACCCACCACGCCACGGTGGGCAAACGCGAGACGGCAGGTCCGGTGAACCTGGAGCTGACCAGCAGCGGACCGGACGGCTTCACCGGCGTGTGGCCCGAGGGGCCGCGCCGGGGCACGCTCGGCACCCAGCACACCACCTTTCAGGCCCCCTGCCTGATGTGGCACGACCTCACCGCCAAGGGTTTTGCCCGCATCCTCACCGTGGTGTACGCCACACCGATCCGGCCGGGGCAGTGCCGCCTGTTCGCCCGCTTCCCCTTCCGCTTCGAATCGGCGCTGCCGGCGCGGCTGCTGAAGTTGCGGCCCGAATGGCTGCAGCACCTGGCCAACCATGTGGTGCTGGAAGACGACCAGGCCTTCCTGCACTGGCAGGAGCGGGTGCTGCAGCAGCGGGGCGGCAGCGACGGCCTGGTGCGTTCCTGCTACCTGGCCACCCCGTCCGATCGCTACGTGCGCGCCCTGCACGACTGGGTCACCAGCGGCGCCGGCAAACCCTTCGGTGAAGTGCCGCTGCCCGAGCGGCTGGGGGAAACGCCGCTGCTCGAGCGCTACGAGAGCCACACCCGCCACTGCCGCAGCTGCTCCGGTGCCGACCGGCGGCTCGCCCAGCTGCAGCCGCTGGCGGCGGCCGTGCTGCTGCTGGCGCTCGGCGCGGCGGCCTGGTGGGGGGCCTCAGCAGCGGCGGCCGCTGCGCTGGCGGTGGCGGCGCTGGCGGCGGCGGCCTGGTTCCAGGCGGGGCGCTGGCGGCATCAGTTGCGGGTGGGGCGGCCGGTGCCGCCGCGCAACAGCCTGCGCACCAAGGCCTGAGGCTCAGGCCCGCACCACCGGGATGTCGCTGAGGCGGGTGGTGGCGGCCCGCGAGAGCTGCTGCCGCTTCATCGCCCAGGCCGGCCGGAGGCCGCAGGCGGCCCACTGCACGGTGCCGCGGCCGTAGCGGCGGTTGAGGCCATCGATCGTGGCCATCAGGGCTTCGCGTCGCTGCTGCTGCTCCGGCGGCAGCGGCGTGAGCAGATGGTGCTGCAACTGCTGCAGGGGCTGCAGGTTCTGCAGCAGCACACCGGCCTTCTGCAGGGGTTTGTGGGGGCGGAACAGGCGGTCGGCCAGGGGCAGGGCGGCGGCCAGCAGCACGGCCGTGTCGTTGCTGGCCAGCGGCAGCGACACCGTGGCGGCATTGGCGTAGAAGCTGGTGCCGTTGAAGGGGCTGCTGCGCACGAACACGGTGATGGTGTCGGTGCGTTGGCCCTGGCGGCGCAGCTTCTCGGCGGCGCGGCTGAGGTAGGTGGCAATCGCCTCCCGCAGCTGGGGCAGCTCCCGCACCGGTTCGCTGAAGCTGCGGCTCACGCAGGTTTCCCGCTTGGCGGGCGGCACCGCCACCAGCGGCAGGCAGCTGTGGCCCCGCAACTCCTGCTGCAGCCGCAGCCCCACCACGCCCGCCTTGGCCCGCAGCTCGCCGCTGGCCATGTCGCGCAGCTGCAGCGCATTGGCCACGCCGCGCAGCCGGCACCAGCGCGAGAGCTTGCGGCCGATGCCCCACACGTCTTCGATCGCGACGGCCGCCAGCCAGGGATCGGGGGCGGCCACCGCCCCCAGATCGAACACACCGCCGTGGGCGCGGCTCTGCTTGGCCAGCTTGTTGGCCACCTTGGCGAGCAGCTTGGAGGGGGCGATGCCCACCGCCACCGGCAGCCCCAGATGCCGCCGCACCTGGGCCCGCAGCGCCTGGCCCCAGGCGGTGAGATCAGCACCGGTGCCGGCGGGGCGGCGCAGGCGGCCGAACGCTTCGTCGATCGAATAGACCTCCAGCTCCTCCACCCAGGGCTCGAGCGTGAGCATCAGACGGTGGCTCATGTCGGCGTAGAGGGCGTAGTTGGAGCTGCGCACCACCACCCCGAGCCGCTCCAGCTCGCGGCGCACCTGGAAATAGGGGGTGCCCATGGCGATGCCGAGGGCGCGGGCCTCGGCGCTGCGGGCCACGATGCAGCCGTCGTTGTTGGAGAGCACCACCAGCGGCCGGCCGATCAACGAGGGATCGAGCGCCACTTCGCAGGAGGCGTAGAAGTTGTTGCCGTCGATCAGCGCGGTGGCCCAGGCCATGGAGGTTGGGGTGGAGGGGGCTCAGAGCGGGTGGATCACGTGGATGGCCACGCCCCAGAGGAGCGTGTCGTCGCCCTCACCCAGGGCCAGCGGCGGGTAGGCGGGATGGGCCGCCTCCAGCCGCAGGCGACCGCGGTGCAGCACCAGGCGCTTGAGCGTGAAAGCCCCCTCCAGCACGGCCACCACGATGCGGCCGGGGCGCGGCTCGACGCTGCGATCGACGATCAGCAGGTCACCGTGATGGATGCCGGCCTCCACCATCGAATCGCCGCTCACGCGCAGGAAAAAGGTGCTGCTGGGGCGGGCGATCAGCTGCTCGTTGAGGTCGATGCCGGTTTCGACGTAGTCGTCGGCGGGGCTGGGGAAACCGGCGGCCACGCTCTCGCCAGCCAGGGGCAGCAGCAGGCCGGTGCGGCACTGGCGCAGGGGCCGCGGGAGCGGCTGGGGCTCGGGCGGTGGCTGGGCGGGCATGGGCCCCGGGGCAGGCCCTGCAGATTAGTACATCTGTATTGGTTTTTTTGTTGGCAAGGGTGGCGGCGGCGCTCAGCCCGCCATGGGCGTGCACAGCTCGATCAACGTGCCGTCCGGTGCCCGCACGTACGACACCAGCTGGCCCCAGGGCTTCCGGGCAGGCGCAGCGATTTCCCCGGCGCCATGCTCCAGGGCGCGGGCGTGGGCCTGGGGCACGTCGTCGGTGACCAGGGCGATCTCCATGCCCAGCGGCTGGACCGTTTCGCTGGCCTTCACCACCCCGCCGGGCACATTCAGGTCCCCGAGCGCGTGGGCGGCGAAACCGAGGGTGGTGGCACCGGTGGCGCATTCGCCATAGGTGCCGGTGGGGTCGAGAAACTTTTGCGGCAGGCCGAAAGCGGCCGCATAGAAGTGCAGCGAAGCGGCCACATCGGGCACGTAGACGATCGTGTAGCCCAGTTGCATGGCCCCAGGTCCAGCGGGTCCGAGCAGAGCCATCGTGAGGTCCGGCGCCGTGCCACGACTGTAGAAGCGGCGCTCAGGCCACGCGACACCAGCCGGCCTCACAGGCGCAGCTGAAAGCCGTCGCGGCGGTGGAAATCGGGCGCATTGCCGGGATGGGCCAGGGCCCAGTAACTGAGGGCGCCGCCGGCCTGCTCCACCACGGCGGTGACCGCCAGCTCCAGCGGCCCAAGGCCGGGCAGGAGGGCGGCAAGGTCGCAGGTGAGCTCGAGCTCCAGAACGCCAGGCGTGCGCGTGACCCGGAAGGGCAGCGCCTGCAGCGCCGCCTCCGGCGCCATCCCCTGGCGGTAGCCACTGAAGCGGTAGACGTTCCAGTGGCCGGCGGGGGAGAGGTTCACCTCCCAGTAGGCGTCGGCACCGGGAGTGGCCAGGAAGAACTCCAGGCAGGTGGTCTGCCAGAGGTCATCGCAGCGCTGGGGCAGCGCCGCCGGCTCCGGCAGGCACACGCCCTCGAGCGCGCCCGCCAGCCGCCAGCCGATCTGCAGCTCCGCGCCGCGCCGCACCACCTGGCCGGTGAGGGTGAGGGCCGCCGCTGGGAGAGGCACCACTGGGGGAGCCGCCAGGAAGGGATGAAGCGTGAAGGCGTGGGAGTCCAGAGGTGGCGGTGGCGATGAGGGTGGCGAGGTCATGCCATCACCGCCGCGACGATCGCGCGGATCTCGGCTTCCTGCGCTTCGATGCTGGCGGCAAGGGCGAACTGCACCAGGGCCCGCTGCAGGTTCTGCCCCGGTCGGCGCACCTTGAAGTACACGTCGCCGGCGAGATGGTCGGTAAGGAAACGCACCCCCAGCTCGAAGGCCAGCAGGCGGATCGCGTCGTACAGGAAGGCCACGTCGTCGGTGGTGAGCATGGGGCGGGCCGCCGCTGCGTACCCCTCCAGCAGCGCCGCGCAGAAGCCGGTGTCGAAGTGCACCGCGCGCCAGTCGGCGGCTTCCTCCCCGGCGAGGTTGCAGGCCGAGCGCAGGCAGTCGCCGATGTCGTAGTGGATCAGGCCCGGCTTCACGGTGTCGAGATCCACCAGGCTGATCGCGGCGCCGCTGGCCGCATCGATCAGCACGTTGTTCACCTTCGGGTCGCCATGGATGGGGCGCAGCTGCAGCCGGCCGCTCCCCTTGGCGTCCTCCAGCACCGACGCCCACCGCTGCCGTTCCGCCACGAAGGCGGCGCAGTGGCGCAGCTCGGGGGAGGCGGGCGGCGGCGACGCGGCGCAGACCCGGTGGTAGGCCGCCAGGTAGGTGGGGGTGATGTGAAACCCCTCCAGCGTGTCCACCAGCTGGTCCACCGGCAGATCGCTCACCAGCCGGTGGAAGCGGCCCAGGCCATAGCCCACCTCACGGGCCTGCCCGGTGTCACTGAGCTGGTCGAGGCTGCGGGCGCCGCCGATGAAGGTGGTCATGCGCCAGAAGGCGCCGTCGCACTCCAGCCAGGGATCAGCGCCCGCCTGCAACGGCACCACGCGCGGCACCTCCCAGCGGCGGCCCAGGCCGGACGCCGGCGCCTGCAGCTGGCGCTCGGCATGGGCGGTGAAGGCCAGCAGGTTGCGCATCACATCCCGAGGCTGGCGGAACACGTGGGTGTTGAGGCGCTGCAGCACATGGGAGCCGCCGGGGGCCCCCACCAGCTGCACCAGGTAGGTGTCGTTGACGTTGCCGCCGCCGAGCGGGGCGATCGCCTGCACCGGAGCGCCGAGCGCAAACTGCTCGGCCACCGCCACCAGATCGGGCGCGGCGGGCGGCGATGGCACTGCGGGGGCACCCCCCGGCTCGTCGGTCATGGCCTGCGCGGCAGCCTGCGCTGCGGATGGTGCCACCCACCCTGCCGCGCCGCCCGTCCCCGGCTCAACCGCTGGCCAGCAGCCTCGCCCGCCAGCGGTCGCTGAGGTCTTCCCCCAGCAGCGTGAGCAGGGCATAGACCACCACCAGCGCCAGCAGCTGGTCCCAGGCGAACGAACTGAGGCTCTCCAGCAGCTGGCTGCCGAGGCCCGTGGCGCCCACCAGGCTCACCACCACCGATTCCCTCAGCATTACATCGCTGCGGTAGGCGGCATAGGCGAGGTAGGGGCGGGCCACGCCGCTGAGCCGGCCGTAGAGCAGGGCCAGCCGTGGCCCGCTGCCGGCGCAGGCCAGCGCCTGCTCCGTGGCCGGGCTGGCATCGGCGGCGCTCTCCAGCAGCAGGCGGCCAAGCACACCGAGGTTGTGAAAGCCGAGGGCCAGCGCACCGGTGACGACACCGGGCTGCAGCACCAGCAGCAGCAGCAGGGCCGTGAGCGGCGGCGGCCAGAGGCGGCCCAGCGCCCACACCAGGCGCAGCGGCGCCCGCAGCCAGCGGGACGGGGCCGCCAGCAGCAGCAGCAGGGGCGCCAGACCCACCGCCAGGCAGGCCGCCAGCAGCGTCAGCCCCAGGGTGCCGCCCACCAGCGCCGGCCAGGGCAGGGCCAGCACGCTGGGCCAGTCGCTCTGCAGCGGCGGCAACGGCTGCACGCTGAGCAGCGCCTGGGGCTGCACGCCAAGGGCGTGACCCAGCAGCAGCGAGAGCGGCAGCAGGGCCAGCAGCACCAGCAGCATCTCCCGCGCCTGCAGCCCCACCGACGGCTGCTGCAGACCGAAGCGCACGGGCATCAGCCAACGTCGCCGCAGATGGCCCAGGCCAGCCTCCAGGCTGAGCATCACGGCGAGCAGCAGCCACAGGCCGGTCCAGAGCTCATGGAAAGCGAGCGACTGCATGGTGAGCTTCAGCTCGGTGCCGAGGCCGCCGAGGCCGAACACCCCCAGCAGGGTGGCGCTGCGCAGGGCGCACTCGAGCCGGTAACCGCCGTAGCTGAGCACCCCCGGCAGCAGGGCGGGGCCGAGCGCCGTGAGCAACGCGGCCGGCGCCGGCGCCCCACCGGCCCGCAGGGCCTCCACGTTGGTGGTGGGCAGCGCGTCGAGCAGATCACTCAGCACCCGCGCCACCAGCGCCGCATAGGGGATCACGATCGCCAGCACAGCCACCGCCGGCTGCAGCCCCAGCAGTTGCAGGAGCAGCAGCCCCCAGATCAGTTCATGGATGGAGCGGGGAACGGCCAGCAGGCGGCGGATGCCGGTGGCGGGCAGGGCACTGCCGCTGAGGGTGGTCCAGACGGTGCGGGAGCTGGCCACGCCCAGCAGCAGGCCGAGCACCAGGCTCACCGCCCAGCCCAGCAGCGCCATCGCCACGGTCACCAGCAGCCCACCGGCCACCGAGCGCAGCACCACCGGATCCAGCGACGGCGTCAGCGCCGCCATGGCGAACTGACCGATCAGCTCCCAGCCACCGCCGTGGCTGAGGCCCGGCAGCACCAGCCCCAGCGGCAGCAGCACCAGGGCCGGCAGCAGCACCAGCAGCGGCGGCGCAACTCTCAGCTGCACGGCGGCGTGCCTTCGTAGAGGTCGGTCAGCAGCGCCCGGTGCACCGCGGCGATCGGCCCGTCGAACACCAGCCGGCCCTGCCGCAGACCGATCGCCCGATCGAAACCCTCCAGCAGATCGGGGCGGTGCAGGCTGAGCAGCAGGGCACGCGGCGGCACCGCCTGACGCAGCAGCAGGGCCAGCAGCTCCGCCGCCAGGCGGGGATCAAGGCTGGCCAGGGGTTCATCGGCCAGCAGCAGCACCGGGTCCTGGCGCAGCAGCCGCGCCATGGCCACCCGCTGGCGCTGGCCGCCGGAGAGAGCCGACACCGGCCGCTCCAGCAGGTGTGGCTCCAGGTCCATCGTCGCCATCGCCTGGCGGCAGGCGTCGGTTTCGAGCGGCAGCAGCAGGTTGAGCAGGGCCTTCGGCCAGCCCCAGACCGCCAGCCGCGCGGCATTGAGGTTCTGCTGGACGCTGAGCTCTTCCACCAGGCGCAGGTCTTGCCAGAGGGTGCCGATGCGGGCCTGCTGCAGGCGGCGGCCCCGCCGTGAGCGGGCCGGTGGCCGGCCCTCCCACAGCACCTCGCCGTGCTGCGCTGGCAGCAGCCCATTGGCCACCGCCAGCAGGGTGCTCTTGCCGGCGCCGCTGGCCCCGAGCAACGCCACCCGCTCGCCCTGGCGGATGGTGAGGTCAATGCCCTCGAGCCGCGGTCGCGGTTGGCCCGGCACCGTGATGCCGCGCAGTTCGAGCACCGGGTTCATCGGTGCGTCCTCAGCGGATCTTGCCGATCTGACGGCCCACCTGCTCGATACGGGCGTAATCCGCGGCCTTGGCGGGGATGAACCGCTGGGCGCCGAACAGGGCGAGGATCTGCTTCTGCTCGGGGTCGGTGGTCCGCCAGCTGAGGATCGCCGACCGCACCCGGTTGCTGAAGCCCTTGCCGAAGCGCTTGTCGAGATCGGGCTGGGCGAGCCAGTGGTAGTTGGGGTAGCCGGGGGTTTTCCAGATCTGGAGCACCTTGGCGCGGTTGACCTTGCCCGCGCTGAGGTTGCTGCGCCACACCTCTTCGCTGAGGGCGCCGGCCTGATAGGCGCCGCTCTGCACCAGGGCGATGGTGGCGTCATGGCTGCTGCTGAAGCCGGGGACACCGCCGGCGAAATCGCTGAGCTTGACCCCAGCCTGATTCAGGTAGAACTGGGGCATCAGGCGGCCGGAGGTGGAGCTCTCCGAGCCAAAGGTGAAACGCTTGCCCTTCAGCTCCGTCAGCCCCTTCACGTTGGAGATCGGCTTGAGGCCGCTGCTGGTGTTGGCGATGAAGACGCTCTGGAACGACGCGTCGATGTCGCGCTGGGCGACCACCTGGGCGCCGGGCTTCTGCAGGCGCGCCTGCACGCCCGTGAGACTGCCGAACCAGACCAGATCCAGGCCGCCGGTGCGGAAAGCGGTGACGGCGGCGGCGTAATCCACCACCGGCACGTAAGTGACCTTCACACCCAGCTGACGGCTGAGTTCATTGGCCACCAGCGGGTAGAGCCGGTTGAGCACCTCGGGCTTCTGGTCGGGGATCGCACCGATGCGCAGCACCTTGGTGTTCTGCTGCGCCTTCGCCTCGCTCAGCAGCGACGGCAGGGGGCCGCCGGCGGGGGCCAGGGCCGGCAGCAGCGCCAGGGAAAGGCCCACCAGCGCAGCGGTGGCACGGATGCGGAACGTCATCGGTGAGAAGGGATCGGAGGGAAGGATCGGGGCGGGCGACGGGTGAGACCCAGGCCGGCGCCTCAGCACCCAGGCGGCTGAACAGGCAACTGCGCTGGGAAACGCAGAAGCAGCTCGCAGCACAGCTGAGCGAAGAGCGGAGCGAGGAGGCACGAAGAGGTGTCCGAGGAGCCACACGTCGCGCTGCCCGGGGTGCCGTGCAAGCAAGGTGCGCCGCAGCAGGGCGGCCCTGGAGCCACTATGGCGCTCACGACGTCGTGCCCCGGGTTGGCGATGGTGGTGCCCCAGCCGATCGAGCGCTTCCTGCAGGAGACGGGGCCACTGCTGGATGTGCGCACCCCGGCGGAATTCGCCCAGGGCCACATTCCCGGCGCCGTCAACCTGCCGCTGTTCAGCGATGCCGAACGGGCGGAGGTGGGCACGCTCTACAAGCAGCAGGGGCGCCAGGCGGCGGTGCTGCATGGCCTGGCGGTGGTGGGCCCGCGCCTGAAGGGACTCGCGGCGGATCTGGCCGCCTGCAGCGCCGACGCCGAGGGGGCGCCGCTGCGGCTCACCTGCTGGCGGGGGGGCATGCGCTCCGGCAACGTGGCCCTGCTGGCCGAGAGCCTGGAGCTGCCGGTGCGCCTGCTGCACGGCGGCTACAAGAGCTTCCGGCGCTGGGCGCTGGAGCTGTTCGAGCGGCCCTGGCCGCTGCGCCTGCTGGGGGGCCGCACCGGCTGCGGCAAGACCGAATTGCTGCTGGCCCTGCAGCAGCGCGGGGTCGCCGTGGTGGATCTGGAAGGCCTTGCCAACCACCGCGGCAGCAGCTTCGGCGGGCTGGGGCTGCCGCAGCAACCCAGCACGGAGCACTACGAAAACCAGCTGGCCATGGCCTTGCAGGCGCTGGAGGGGGCGGCGGCGATCTGGCTGGAGGCGGAGAGCGCCATGGTGGGCCGCTGCCGCATCCCGGCCGGCCTCTGGCGCCAGATGAAAGCCGCGCCGGTGCTGGAGGTGCAACGGCCGCTGGAGCAGCGGCTGGCCCACCTGGTGGCGATCTACGGCCAGCAGGACCCGGAGGCGGTGGCGGAGGCCACCCGTCGCATCGCCAAGCGGCTGGGCCCCCAGCGCACAGCCATCGCCCTGGAGGCGATCGCCAACGGGGAGGCGACCGAAGCCTGCCGGCAGATGCTCGACTACTACGACCGCTGCTACGACCACGACCTCAGCGGTCGTGGCGTCGCCAGCGTGGAGCTGGGGGAGCAGACCGCCGAGCAGGCCGCCGCCCGGTTGCTGGCGGACGGCCTGGCCTAGGCCAGCACCCGGCCGATCAAGGCAGCGGCGCTGAAGCCGGCCGCCCGCAGCTCCTGCAGAGCGGCAGCGGCATTGGCGGCCGGCAGCGCCGCCAGCAGCGGGCCGCAGGTCTGGGGATCGATCAGCAGAGCCCTGTGGGCGGCCTCAGGGCCGTCCGGGCCAGGACCGGCCAGCTGCACCACACCCTTCAGCAGGGCCAGGGCGGCGGCATTGGCGGGGGCCAGGCTGCTGGCCACACCGGCTGCCAAAAGCTCCAGGGCGCCGGGCAGCGCCGGCACAGCGGCCCAGTCGAGGGCGACACGCACGGCCGTGCTGGCGGCGATCATCTCGCCGAGGTGGCCGAGCAACCCGAAGCCGGTCACATCGGTGCAGGCCCGGCAGCCGTGGCGCCCCAGCAGCGGCAGCAGCGGCGCCTGGCTCTGCTGCAGCACCGCCAGCGCCTGCTCGATCCAGGCGGGATCGGCGGCCGCCGCCATCGCCGCCGCGAACAGCACGCCACTGCCGAGCGGGCGGCTGAGCAGCAGCACATCACCCGGCTGGAGCGGGCCCTTGCGCCAGAACTGCGCCGGCGCCACCCGGCCGTTGACCGTGAGCGCCAGGCTGAGCCCGGCACCATCGCGGCCCTCCAGGGTGTGCCCGCCCAGCAGCACGGCCCCCTGCGGCTCCAGCACGGAACACACCCCCGCCAGGGTCTGCACCAGGAGTTCTTCCTGCACGGCGGCCGCCGCGGCCGGCAGGGTCACCAGCGCCTGGGCGCTCTCCACCGGCGCCCCACAGGCCCAGAGGTCGCTGCAGGCATGCAGGGTGGTGAGGCGGGCGTTGAGCCAGGGGTCGTCCACCAGGGCCGGGAAGCCATCCACGCTCTGCAGCAGCAGCGCGCCGTCGTCAAGCCGGGCCACCACGGCGGCGTCATCGGCGGGAACGGCAGCCGCGACGAGTCGCCCCAGGGCCGCCTGCAGCGGGGCGGCAGGCAGCTTGGCGGCGCAGCCGCGGCAAGGCATGGGCTCGGTCTTGCCTCTGGCACCCATCGGCTGAAGGTCGGTGAAGCGTTCCATGAACGCCTGGTCGATGGCCTGCTTCCAGTGCCACAGCCAGCGGTGCGGACCGAGCGCCAGCGGCCCGAACAGGGCCAGGGCCCGGGGGCCGGCCGGATGCCAGCCGCCATCGCCGAGCAACTGCAGGGCGAACGGCTGGGGCCGCCAGGCCCGCAGGGGGCGGCTGGGGCTGTCGATGCTGCGTTTCAGGTTGGCCGCCAGCACCGGCGCGGCCCGCACCGCCCAGACCCCCGACGGGGGGCGGGGTTGGCCGTCGATCAGGCCACAGTCACCGCAGGCGAACAGGCCGGGGCGGCCCACCACCTCCAGGCTGGCCGCCGTGCGGACACGGCCGCTGCCGGGATCGACCGGCAGGCCGGCAGCGGCCAGCCAGGCAGGCGCCAGGCTGCCAGTGCAGGCCAGATCTGCCGCGGCCCGCTCCGGCGCCTGGCGCTCCAGCGGAATCACCGCCGCCGCCAGCAGGCGCTCGCCGGCGCGGTTGGCGGCCACCGACCCCAGCTGCAGCCCCTGGCCCCGCAGCAGCAGACGGGGCCGCCGCCCACGGGCGCGAAAGGCCAGCGCCAGCTCCACCGCCGCAGCGCCACCACCGCGCAGCACGGGGCCTTCCGCCGCTGCATAGCCGTCGGCCCAGGCCAGGAAGGGTTCGAGCGGCTTCACCGCCATGGCGCCGGCGCACGGCGCCGTGACGGCACCCACATCCAGGCTGAGCCGCGCAAAGCGCAGTGCCGGCCGGCCAGCCAGCAGCAGCGCCCGCTCGGCCAGATCCAGCCCGGTGATCTCCGCCTGCACGAAGGTGACGCCGGCCAGCCGGCAGAGGCGGCGCAGATCGATGGCGGCGGCGCCGGCGGGCACCAGACCCGCCACCACAGCGGGCACCAGGCCGGAATAAAGCGCCGTGCTGCCGCGGCTCACCAGTGTGATCAGGGCAGCGGCCGGGCGCTGGGCAGGCCGCATCACCCAGCGGCGCAGCAGCAGGGCATGGCTGTGGCCCCCTCCTGCCAGCACCAGGTGCAGCCGGGGCGGGGCAGAAAGCCCGGGCACGGGCGTCGTCGGGCGCAGATGGCGCCATTGTGGCCGCGCCCGGGCCGTGAACAAATCCCCTGCCGCCGCCTGACGGGTGGCAGGATTCGGCAAGTGGGGCCAGATTCGGTGAAATCACACCGCCATCCAGGATTGTCCTGCCTGCCTCGCCGCCCAGGCGGCCGTTCACAACCCTGCCGTCGCTGGCCGTCGCTGGCGTGGTGCACAGCCGCGTTGCTTGCCGCCTGGGTGTGGCCAGTCAACGCCCGCGCCGAAACCGTGCTGGAGCGGGCGGCGCGCACCGGCGTGATCACCATGGGCGGCCGCACCGACCTGGTGCCTTACTCCTTCGTGGACGGCAAGGGCCAGCTGGTGGGCCTGTCGATTGATGTGGCCGAGCGGATCGCCGCCGAAGCCAGCACTTACCTGAACCGTCCGGTGCGGCTGGCGTTCACTGCCGCCCCCGACGCGAACACCCTGTTCAAACAGGTGCACACCGGCGAGACCGACCTGGCCTGCGGCGTCCAGTTCACCTGGGAGCGGGAGATGTTCGTCGACTATTCGATCCCCTTCAGCCTGTCGGGAATCCGCCTGCTCACCCGCAGTGGTGGGCTCGATGGCACGGCCGCCTCGTTGCAAGGCAAGCGGATCGGTGTGCTGGCCGGCTCGCTGGGTGATGCCACGATCAAGAGCTATGCGCCCCCGGCGGTGAGGGTGCCCCTCACCGAGATCGATGCCGCCGTTGCAGCGCTGCAGGCGGGCCGGGTGGACGCACTGGCTGGCGATTCCATCCTGCTAGCAGGCGCCGTGGCGAAAACGGGCGCCAAGGGTCTGGCCCTGGTGCCCGGGGTGGGACTGCAGCGCTATGCGGTGGGGTGCATCATTCCGGAGAACAATTCCACCTTCCGCAACCTGATGAACCTGGCGATAGCCAAGTTACTTCAGGGCTATATCAACGGCAATCGTGAGGCTACCGAGAGCGTGAATCGCTGGTTGGGCCCCAGTGGAATTCTGGAATTGCCGCCGCAAGTGATCAAAGATTATTTTCAGATGGTGCTGCTCACCAATGAGCAGATTCGCGTCCCAGCTGACACCACTCCGGAAGCAAAACCATGAGCATTCACTCCCGAGCCGGCGTGCTGGGTTTCCTGCTGGCGCTGGCGGCGCTCACCCTGCCAGTCGCCACCGCCGCGCCGGTTGCCTCCCATCCTGAGGCGTCAGTTGAGGACCGTCTGCGCCGCATCGCCACCGCCTTCCGCGCCCATGGCGGCTTGGACGCGGGCCTCGTCAGCCATGGGCACGGCACGGAGGATCCCACCCTGCTGGCCGCCGGCTTTGCCAATGGCGGACGGGGCGGCTTTGCCAACGCGGCCAACCGTGGAGGCTTCGTCAATGGGCACCCCTATTACGGCGGCGGCGGCGGCGGCTTCGTTAACGGCGGCGGTGGCTTCGTCAATGCCCGCTATGGCGGCGGCTTCGTCAACGGGGGCGGGGGCGGGGCTTTCCGCAACTGGTGATCGCCTGAAGAAAGGATCGCCCTTCACAACGGCCGAACGATCGAAGGCCGCCGAGGCCGCGATTGGGGCCAACCCAGCGTCCTGGCCAATCAGTCCGACGCCAATACAGGCGCGGGAGAAGACAGGGGAATCCGTTCCCGCTGGAGGCGGTCGAGCAGGCGCCGCTGCAGCTCACGGCTGCAGGCCCACTGCTGACCAGCCTGGGTGGTGAGCAGCATGCTCACGGTGATCCCGAGCGGGCCGGTGCCGGTGACACCGCGCAGGAAGGGGGCCGCCAGCAGCAGCGGCCCCCAGAGCGGATCGCGGCCGAGGGCGTCGAGTTCTTCGGCGATCACCGCCAGCACGGCGTTGATGTCGGCGATGCGATGGGAGAGCAGCACCTCCACCAACTTGCCGGAGCGGATCTTGGTGTGGTTCACCACCCGGTCGAAGGCACCGTTCTGAATCACCGCCACCCGCTGATCGAGGCAGCGCAGCTGGGTGCTCAGCACGCTCAGATCCACCACATCGCCTTCGATGTCGCCGATCTCGATCCAGTCGCCGATGGCGTAGCGATCCTCCAGCAGCACCGCCAGGCCGGCGGCGAAATCCCGCAGCAGCCCCTGGAACACGATGGCCAGGCCGCCCAGCACGGCGCCGCCGGCCAGCAGGAACGACGCAGAGGTTTCGCGCACGCCGGGGATGCCCACCACCACCCAGCCGGCAGCGATGGCGATGCAGGCCAGATCCACCAGCCGGTGGAAGATGCGCTCGAGGCTGTGGTGGCGCTGGTCGCGGCGGGCCAGCTGGTCAGCGGGCACCCGGCCACTGGCGGCCCACTGATCCAGCAGAAACGACACCAGGGCGCGGCCCAGCAGCGCCGTGAACGCGAACACCAGCACCTTGATCGCCACCAGCGCAGGCTGCAGCAGCACCTCCAGGGCCAGCGGCACGCCGCCGGGAATGGCCATCAGGCCCAGCGCCACCACCGTCATCAGCTGCAGCAGCACGAGCACCAGCAGCACGAGGCTCAGCGCCTCTAACAGCTGCAGGCGCAACCCGCGCGTGGTTGCCGCCGCTGGGGCTGCTGACGCCACCGGAGCCGCCAACGCGAACGCCGCCGGGGCCGCCACTTGCGCCTTGAGCGTGGCGATGGCCAGGCGGTTGCGGCGCCACAGCCAGAAGGTGACAGCGGTGAGCAGCAGCACCAGGGCCATGGCCAGCAGGCAGAGCATCAACCGCTGGCGCAGGCTCTGCGGCAGCAGCGCCTGGCGGGCATAGCGGAGGCGGCTCTGCAGTCGCTCCTGCCAACGCCGGCCCAGTTCCAGCGCGGTGGTGCCGTTCATGGTGGCGTCGGCAAAGGTCACGGTGAGCAGCGGCAGCGGCTGGGGCCGCTCCGGCACCGTGGCCTCGAGGATCACGGCGCCGGTGGGCAGCTGCCGCACCTCCACCGTGAGGTCGTCGGAGGCGGCACGCACGCCATCGGTCAGACCGCCCTCACAGGCGGGATCGTTGGCCCCCAGAGCCCGCAGCAGGCTCCACTCGGCCAGCCGTTCACTGTTGGTGCAGAGGGCGGTGGGGTTGTACAGCAAGCGGAGGTTGCCCTCGATCACCTGGGCGCGGCGCTCCGCATCGGGACCGGTCTCCGCGTCACTGCCATGGCCGTTGCTGTTGCCAGTTCCGTTGCCGTTTCCCACCACCGGCGACGCCACCATCAGGGTGGGAATGCCGAGGATGCGCACGATCGCCACCTCGTAGCTGCCGGCCGCCACCATCGAGGTGGCGCGATCAAGGGAGGGCGGTGAGGCCGTGAAGGTGGGGCGCGCCGGTGAGGGGATCTGAACGGCCGCCGGCGTGGCCCGCAGCGGCGACCCCATGGTCAGCACCACCACCAATGCCAGCACCCCGAGCAGCCACCTGCGCGCCGGCTTCGTCAATCCGTCTTCCCTGTCATATCCATGTTGGCTGCGCCATGCCCACCGGGGGACTTGAACCCCCACGACCGAAGCCACTGGTACCTAAAACCAGCGCGTCTACCAATTCCGCCAGGTGGGCAGCGGACCGACTGTAATCAGCGGCGCAGAATGGGGCCGCCCTGCTGCGACGGCCATGCTTGCCACCCTCGGTGGAACCCTGGCCCTGCTCGCCGGTCTCGCCCTGCTGCTACTGCCGCTGCTGGTGCCGGAGCTGAGCCGCCCGCGCGATGCCTTCTGGGGCGCGGTGGTGCTGCTGCTGGGCCTGGTGCTGGTCACCAGTGCCGAGCGGCTGAGTGGCGCGCCGATGCTGGCGGTGCTCTGCGGCGGGCTGCTGATCGGGCGGCTCAGCACCGAGGTGAGCCAGAGCCGCTGGCGTCAGCTGAGCGAGGAGGAACGCCGGAGTTTCTGGTCTGCAGCGCGGTGGCAGACGAGCCTGAACCAGTTGGGCACCACCGTGATCGCCCTCGGCGGCCTGCTGTTCTCCCGGGCCATGGCGCTGGGCGGCTGGCTCCAGCAACGCAGCGCCGCCGTCTCCGCGAGCCTCTCCAGCAGGACCACCACCGCCAAGCCATCCCCGACCACCAAGCGCTGGGTGCGACCCGAACCTGCCGGCGCAGAGACCCCCACGGCTCCCGCTCCGCCAGCGCCGGCCGCTGACGCCTCCGAAGCGCCGCTGGCGGTGGTGAGCGACTTCGCAGAGGTGGACGCCCGTGTGCGCGCAGCACTCGCCGTCGATCAGGAGCCGCCGTCGGTGACGGAAACCGTGGAGACGGCAACGGCGCCGGATCCGGCAGGCACCACAGCGGTGAGTACTGCTGAGCCAAGTGCTGAAGAGCCAAGTGCTGCCCAGGAGACTCCTGAGCCGGTGAGCCCTGCGGCGGGTGCTCCCGCAGCTGCCGCAGAGCCAGTTGCCGGCAACGAACCTTCAGCCGATCACGACCCAGAGATCACTCACCCCAGCCCAGCCCCGTACCAGTCAGACGCTCAGGGCATCCCCGCCGGCGATCTCAGCCTCAGCGCCACGGCGGCTGCAGACACCGAAACCCCCACCGACCACGAGCGGACGCCGGAGCCCATCGCCGAACCCGAGCCCCCGAATCTGGCTGCCGATCCTCCGACCGGACCCAGCGCCCGCTGAGCCGGCTCGCAGGCTCAGAAGCGACCTCCACGCAACCACACCGCTGCCGCCGGGGAATGCCGGGGCCGATAATCCCGGTTGCTGCCCCAGGCGCCGTGACCGCCCCGCCGGTGTCCTACAAGGACACCCTCAACCTGCTGCAGACCCCCTTCGGGATGCGGGCCAACGCCAGGACGCGTGAACCCGAACTGCAGGCGTTCTGGGCCGAGCAGCGCCTCTACGAGCGGCTCAGCAGCAGCAACCCCGGGCCGGTGTTCACCCTGCACGACGGGCCGCCGTATGCCAACGGCGCCCTGCACGTGGGGCATGCGCTCAACAAGATCCTCAAGGACATCATCAACAAGTACGCCCTGCTGAAGGGGCGACGGGCGCGCTTCGTGCCCGGCTGGGACTGCCACGGGCTGCCGATCGAGCTCAAGGTGCTGCAGGGCATGGGCAGCGAGGAGCGTCGCGGGCTCACGCCGATCGAGCTGCGCCGCCGCGCCCACGCCTATGCGCTCGAGCAGGTGGCGGGCCAGAAGGCGGGCTTCCGCCGCTGGGGCATCTGGGCCGACTGGGACCAGCCTTATCTCACCCTGCAGAAGCACTACGAGGCCGCCCAGATCGGTGTCTTCGGCCGGATGGTGCTGGCGGGTCACATCTACCGGGGGCTCAAGCCGGTGCACTGGAGCCCCAGCTCCCGCACCGCCCTGGCTGAAGCGGAGCTGGAATACCCCGACGGCCACACCTCCCCGAGCGTCTACGTGGCGTTTCCGGTGGTGGAACTGCCGGCGGGGCTGGGCGCACGCCTCACCGCCATCGGGCTCACCAGCGAGGAGGCGGCCACCACACCGGCTGCCGGTGCCCTGGCCGTGGCGATCTGGACCACCACCCCCTGGACCCTGCCCGCCAATCTGGCGGTGTCGGTGAACGGGGCGCTCGATTACGCGGTGTGCCGGGTGGAGCCGGGCCGCCACCTGATCGTGGCCACGGCATTGGTGGAGAGCCTGCGCGAGAGCCTGGCGCTGCCGCTGGAGCCGCTGCTGTCGTTGAAGGGGGCCGAGCTGGAAGGGGTCGTGTACCGCCATCCCCTGATGGAGCGCAGCAGCCCCGTGGTGATCGGCGGCGACTACATCACCACCGAAGCGGGAACGGGCCTGGTGCACACGGCGCCGGGCCATGGCGTCGACGACTTCAACACCGGCCGCAAGGCGGGCCTGCCCGTGCTCTGCCCGGTGGACGAAGGCGGCACGCTCACCGCCGAAGCGGGCCCGTTCGCCGGCCTGAACGTGCTGAAAGACGCCAACCCGGCGATCATCTCGGCCCTGGAGGGGGCCGGCGCCCTGCTCAAGCAGGAGCGCTACGCGCACCGCTACCCCTACGACTGGCGCACCAAGAAACCGACGATCTTCCGGGCCACCGAGCAGTGGTTCGCCTCGGTGGAGGGCTTCCGTGCCGAGGCGCTGGACGCCATCGCCGCCGTCGACTGGCTGCCGGCCAGTGGCCGCAACCGCATCGAGGCGATGGTGCGCGAACGGGGCGACTGGTGCATCTCGCGCCAGCGCACCTGGGGCGTGCCGATCCCGGTGTTCTATCACCGCGAAACGGGCGAGGTGCTGCTCGATGCGGCCACCCTCGATCACATCCAGGCACTGATCGCCGCCCACGGCTCGGATGTGTGGTGGGAGAAGGAGGAAGCCGAGCTGCTGCCCCCTGCCCATGCCGCCGAGGCGCATCTGTGGCGCAAGGGCACCGACACCATGGACGTCTGGTTCGACTCCGGCTCTTCCTGGGCGGCGGTGCTGGGCGGCCTGCAGACCGGCGAAACCGCTGAGGGGTCGCAGGAGCCCCCCGTCACCCGCCTCAATTACCCCGCCGACCTGTATCTGGAGGGCTCGGATCAGCACCGCGGCTGGTTCCAGAGCAGCCTGCTCACCTCCGTGGCCGTGAACGGCAGCGCCCCCTACAAGCGGGTGCTCACCCATGGCTTCACCCTCGATGAGAAGGGACGCAAGATGAGCAAATCGCTGGGCAATGTGGTGGATCCGGCGGTGCTGGTGGAGGGCGGCAAGAATGAGAAGCAGGAGCCGGCCTACGGCGCCGATGTGCTGCGGCTGTGGGTGAGTTCGGTGGATTATTCCGCCGATGTGCCACTGGGTCCGGGAATCGTCAAGCAGCTGGCGGATGTGAGCCGCAAGGTGCGCAACACGGCCCGCTATCTGCTCGGCAACCTGCACGATTTCGACCCACGGCCCCGCGCTGAGGGAGGCGACGCGGTGCCGTTGGCGCAGCTTCCCCTGCTCGACCGCTGGATGCTGCACCGCACAGCTGCGCTGATTGAGGCGGTGAGCACCGATTTCGACAACTTCGCCTTCTATCGCTTCTTCCAGGCGCTGCAGAATTTCTGCGTGGTGGACCTGTCGAACGTCTACTTCGACATCGCCAAGGACAGGCTGTACGTGAGCGCAGCCGGGTCCTTCCGCCGCCGCAGCTGCCAGACAGTGCTGCAGTTGGTGGTGGAGCGGCTGGCCGGGCTGATCGCCCCGGTGCTGTGCCACATGGCGGAGGACATCTGGCAGAACCTGCCCTATCCCGTGGCCGAAGCCTCGGTGTTCGAGCGCGGCTGGCCCACCGCCCCAGCCGCGTGGAGCGCGCCGGAGCTGCTGGCGCCGATGGAGCGCATCCTGGCCCTGCGGGCCCGGGTGAACCGGCAGCTGGAAAGCTGCCGCAGTGCCGGTGCCCTGGGCGCGTCGCTGGAGGCGCAGGTGCAGCTGAGCGGCGTTGATGCCGCTCTGGCCGAGGCCCTGGAGCTGCTGGAGAGCAGCGCCCACCCGGAGGTCGACAACCTGGCCGACTGGCTGCTGGTGTCGGCGGTGCAGCTGGAGGGCGCGGCGCCGGCGGTGGTGCTGGCCGAAGACCATGGCGACACCCCCAGCGACGACAGCAACGAAACCGGTGGCGGCTTCAGGCTGCGGCTCGCCCACGCCGACGGCGAGAAGTGCGAGCGTTGCTGGCACTACACCACCGATGTGGAGGAGCACACCCTGGCGCCAGGGGTGAGCGGTCGGATCTGTGGGCGCTGCCGGCAGATCCTTGCTGACTGACCATTCACAGATGGCGGAATCAGCGGCTCCAGCCGCTAGCTTCACCGGCCGAATGGAGAGTGGGATCGATGGCGCGTCCCGCCGTGGGGCAAGGGGGAATGAAAATCGGGGCATTGGCGTCGCGCAGCGGCGTGCCGGTGAAAACCCTGCGGTATTACGAAGACCTGGGCTTGCTGCCGGCGATCGGCCGCAGCGAGGGTGGCTATCGCCTCTTCGATGAACACAGCCTGCGCCGTCTGGAGTTCATCCGGCGGCTGAAAACCCTGGGGCTCACGCTGGAGGAGATCCAGGCCTGCCTCAACGTCCACGACGCCGGCGCCCTGCCGTGTGACAGCATCCAGGCCCAGCTCCTGCACCAGATCGAGCGGATCGATCACCAGATCCGTGATCTGCGTCACCTCAAGACGGAGCTGAAGGAGCTGCTGGCCCGCTGGCAGCGCAATCCCGTGGACGACGGCAGCGAAATCTGCCCGAACCTGCACATCTGAGCGGCCTGCGGATCAGCCACTTGTGCACTGTGTCGGCGAGCAGCACCGCCACGGGAGCCAGGGCGATCGGGCCGAGGTAGCCAACCGGGAAGCGGGCCAGCTCAAACACAGCGGCGATCGGGGCCACCAGCACCAGGAGGCCCGCCACCACGGGCTCGCTGAAGAAGCCAAGCCACAGCAACGGATTGGGAATGGGCAGAAGTTCCCAGAAGGGGCGCCGGTCGCTGCGGCAGGCCAGCAGCGCGGCCATTTGGCCGGCCACAATCAGGCAGAAGGCCACGGTGGAGGCCTGGTGCTGGATGGCCTGCACCGCAGGCGCGGCGCGGTGGTGCAACAGGTCGGGGGCCAGCTGCTGCAGGGCGGCCAGGTCCACGCCGTTGTTGCGCCACACCAGCAGGTACCCCGCCATCGCGCTCAGTCCTTCCACCAGACCCAGCACCAGATAGGCCCGCACCATCAGGGGCCGGTTGAGCAGGGGCCGGTCCCGGGGGCGGGGCGGCTGGCGCATCACCCCCGCCTCGGGGGTCTCGGAGCCCAACCCCAGAGCCGGCAGCAGGTCGGTGCCGAGATCCACCGCCAGGATCTGCAGCACGGTGAGGGCCGCCGGGATCCGCAGCACCACCATTGCCAGGAACGGCGCGACCTCGGGCACGTTCGAGGCCAGGATGTAAGTGATGAACTTGCCGATGTTCGCCACCACCGAGCGGCCGAAGCGGACCGCCTCCACGATCGTGGCGAAGTTGTCATCGAGCAGCACGATGTCGGCCGCCTCGCGGGCCACATCGGTGCCGGTAATGCCCATGGCCAGGCCCACATCAGCGGCACGCAGGGCCGGGGCGTCGTTGACGCCATCGCCGGTGACGGCCACCACCTCACCCAGGGCCTGGTAGGCCTGCACGAGCCGCAGCTTCTGCTCCGGGGCCATGCGGGCGAACACCAGTCGGTGGCGGTACTTGAGCAGCTGGCGCAGATGCACGTCGCTGATCTGGGCCAGGGTGGAGCCCTCGATCACCCGTACTGGGTCGGCGCCGGACAGTCGGTGCTGACCGTTGCCCTGGTGGCTGTTGACTCCGCGACCATTGGGGGCGGGCGGCTCCAGCAGGCCGATCTGGAGCGCGATCGCCTGGGCTGTGAGTCCGTAGTCACCGGTCACCATGGTCACCCGAATGCCGGCGTCGCGGCAGCGGCGGATGGCATCGGGCACTTCGGGGCGGGGCGGGTCGTACAGGCCCAGCAGGCCGAGCAGTGTCTGGCCCGTTTCCAGCAGGTCTCCTGGCGTCGCCTGCAGTTCTTCCGCCCCGGCGGCCCGCAGGGCAACGCCGATCACCCGAAAGCCCCTGGCGGCCAGGTCGTCGTTGGCGGCCACCACACAGAGGCGCCGACGCGCATCGAGCGGTTCGCTGCCGGCAGGGGTGAGCCAGGCGTCACAGCGCTCCAGCACCTCCAGCGGCGCTCCCTTGGTGATCACCAGGCTGTCGCCAGCGGCGATGGGCAGGGGTGGGTCAGGCCAGCTCACCAGCACCGTCATGCGCCGCCGGTGCGAATCAAAGGGGATCTCGCGCTGGCGGGGGTGAAGGCGCTCCAGCTCCGCCGGATCGAGGCCCGCGGCCTGCGCCGCCTGCAGCAGCGCCGTCTCGGTGGGATCTCCCACGGCACCGCTGGCATCCAGGCGAGCGTTGCTGCAGAGGGCGGCCCCTTGCAGCAGCAGCTGATGCAGCTCCTCGCCGGGAACCGGCAGCCAGATTTCCTCCACCGCCATGCGGTTGCAGGTGAGGGTGCCGGTCTTGTCGCTGCAGATCACACTTACGGAACCGAGCGTTTCCACCGCTGAGAGGCGACGCACCAGCGCCTTGCGTCGGCCCATCCGCTGCACGTTCAACGCCAGCGCCAGGGTGACGGTGGGCAGCAGACCCTCGGGCACGTTGGCCACGATGATGCCGATCGCGAAGACCAGGCTTTCGAGGGGCGTCATGCCCACGAACACCAGGCTCAAGGAGAAGGCGAGCAGGCCCATCGTGAGCGCGATCGTGCTGATCGTGTGCACGATGCGGGCCACCTGCTGCTCGAGGGTGCTGACGCTGCGCGGCGTGCCGGCCGTGAGATGGGCCACCTGGCCGAACTCGGTTTCAGAGCCGGTGGCGTAAACGAACGCCTCGCCCCGGCCGGAGGCGATCGTGCTGCCCGCCAGCAACAGGTTGGGCCGCTCGCCGGTGGGCAGGCGCAGTTCGGCCTGGTGAGCCGGCAGGTCCATGGCCTGGCGGGCCACCGGCGCCGATTCGCCGGTCAGCACCGAAAGATCGACGCGAAGCTCATGGCTCACGCTGATCCGGCAGTCGGCCGGCACCCGGTCCCCTTCCTCCAGCAGCAACCGATCACCCGCCACCAGCTCCTCGGTGGAGCGGAAGCCCAGCGTGCCGTCGCGCCACAGCTGCACCTGGCGGGGCAGGGCACGGGTGAGGGCGGCCAGGGTGCGCTCCGCCTGGAACTCCTGCCAGAAGGAAAAGAGGCCGTTGATCAGTACCACCGCCCAGATCGCCCAGCCCAGCTGCGGCGTTCCCGCCACGAAAGCCAGCACCCCGGCGATCCAGAGCAGCAGGGCCATGAAGTGGACCATCTGGTCGAGCAAGCGCAGCGCCAGGGATCGGCGCTTCAGGGGCGGCAACCTGTTGGCGCCGTAACGCTCCAGCCGCTGCTGCGCCTCCGGCTGGCTGAGACCTTCTGGGGTGGTGCGCAGCCCCGCATACACCTTCTCCAGCGGCAGGGACCAAATCGGCTGGGAAGCAGAAAGCAGCACCGGCGCCAACAGGCTGTGATGCTTTCAGGATGACCATGGCGAATGGAGTGAAGTGTCAGTCCGCCATCAGCCGTTACTGCCGCTCGCAAACGTTGGAGATGGCAGCCGCCACCGCAACCGCAACCTTTCAACACGCCGCCTCAGATCTGGGCATGGCTGTGGCGCCGCCATTCAGCCCATGGCCCGAACCTCGAAACGGCGCCTTAACCACAACGACACATACACAAGTGCCACCAGCACCGGCACCTCGATCAGCGGACCGATCACACCGGCCAAGGCCTGACGGGAGCTGACCCCCCACACGCTGATGCTCACGGCGATGGCCAGCTCGAAGTTATTGCCGGCGGCGGTGAACGCAAGGGTTGCCGTTTTCGGATAGCTGAGCCCGCTGTGCCGGCCCATTGCAAAGGCCACACTCCACATGATCGCGAAGTAAAGCAGCAAAGGCACGGCCACGCCGGCCACTGCGAGCGGGTCGGAGGTGATCGCCTGGCCCTGCAGGGCGAACATCACCACGATCGTGAACAGCAGGCCGTAAAGCGCGAAGGGGCTGATGAACGGGATGAACCGCTGCTCATACCAGCGCGCTCCCTTGAGCTGGAGGCCGATGCGACGGCTGAGGTAACCCGCCGCCAGCGGCAGCCCCAGAAACACCAGCACCGCTTTGGCAATCTCCGCCATCTGAAACGCCACGTCCTGAGTGGCCAGGCCCAACCAGCCGGGCAGGATCTTCAGGTAGAAGCCACCAAGCAAGGCATAGGCCAGAACCTGCACGATCGAATTGATCGCCACCAGCAGGGCAGCCGCCTCCCGGTCGCCCCTGGCCAGATCGATCCAGATCAAGACCATGGCGATGCAGGGGGCCAGGCCGATCAGGATCAGCCCCGTGCGGAACTCCGGCTGGTTCGGCAAGAACAGCCAGGCGAGCACGAACATCAGTGCCGGCCCCAGACCCCAGACCAACAACAACGAGAGCCGCAGCAGCCGGCGATCCCGCGCCGCCCTGCCCAACTCCTCGTAGTGCACCTTCGCCAGCACCGGGTACATCATCAGCAGCAGCCCCAGAGCAATCGGCAGGGAGGTGTTGTCGATCCTCACGGCATCGAGCCAACCCTGGATGGCAGGAAAGAAGCGGCCCAGCAGCAGGCCGCCGCCCATCGCCAGCAGGATCCAGAGCGGCAGGAAGCGGTCGAGCAACGACAGCCGGGCCAAGACGGCCTTCTCATCGGCAGCCCGTCTGCCATGGTCGTTGGATTCCGGGGCCATGCAAGAAAGGGCGATGGGAAGGACAAGGGAGCTGACGAGCTGAACGGCCAAAGGACGCTCACGCCATCAAGGCCTGGACGAGCAGAGAGCGGACGACTTCAGCAGTGGGTCAGGTCCTGCCGCGACGGCTCACCGATCGATCAGCGCCGATGGCACAAGGTTGATGCACGCCACCCACACACGCAGCCATCGCTCGAAGATGCCCATGGATCAGCAGCAGGGGGAAGCGGGAGCGGCGCAGTCTGCAGACAGGTCCGCCAACCAGTGCTGGAGCGCCACGAGGGCTTCGCTGCGCAGGCGGTAGTAGATCCAGCGACCCTCCTGGCGATCGGCGAGCAACCCGGCCTCCTTGAGCACCTTGAGGTGAAACGACAGCTTCGATTGCGCCAGGCCCAGATCCGCGGTGAGATCGCAGACGCAACGCTCGCCATGGCCCAGGGCCTCGATCACCTGCAGACGCAGCGGATCAGCAAGAGCCTTGAGCAATTGGCGCGCCTGCTCCGTCGGCAGGCCCGTGGTGGCGACGCTCACGGGACCATTCCTCCAGAGTTGATCAATTCTAGTTGATGCATTTGTGGCCCAGTGCACCGGCGCTGTTCTCCGGCAACCCCCCAGCAGCACGGTCGCATCGTCGTCTCCAGCGCCATTGAGCCGGCCACCACAGAAGGCAAACCAATGGTGAGAACCAGCGATCAGCTCCGAAAGCCCGCATACGCCGCTGCCAGCATGGGCTTGCCGCCGGTTTCAACGATGGCGCCATGGGCAACGATCACGCGATCAAAGTCCCACGCCAACACCGCATCGATCGAGGCACGCACCCTACGCCGATCCGATGAGGCGAGGCGTTCGAGGATTGTGGGCTCCAGGCGATTGAAACCGCCGGCGATGCGGGTCGTGAAACGCGTGAGCCAGGGGAAAGAGGCGTCGAAATTGAACGCGCTGTCGGTGAGAAGAAGGGTCTGGCTGGGAACGTGGCACAAGGCAATTTCATCCAGAGGCACAGGACCGAGGGGGGCCATCGTGTTCAGGCCCTGCAGCTGGCACAGAAGCAGATCCGGCCAGGGGGAGGGCGCTTCAGCAGTCAGCAGCTGATCGATCAACAGGACTGGGCACTTGGCCTTGAGCGCGGCAGACCCCCAGAACCTGGCCTGCGGAAAGCAGAGCTTGAACGCATTGGCATACAGATGGTGGAAGGAATTCGGCGCCACGATATGGTCGATGCGGCCAAGTGTGGTCAGTGCGTCCACAAGCTCCGCCGTGGGCTCGATCGGAGAAAGAACCAGCAGGTTGCCGGTGTCCTGCAGGCGAATCACCGTCATCCTGGCGCCGATGCTCAGGCCGAAATACGTCTGCGCCTGTTCTGCCACCCATAGATCCGTAGCCACGAGGCGAAGCATGGAGGGGTGAGTAAAGATGCTGCAGAATAAGGATGATCGGGCGCAACGGATGGTGGGGGGCCAGCTTCAGAAGGGCTTCGGCTGGGTCTTTCAGCACACAAACCATTCACTCCTCAGCGCAAACTGAGTAATGCGCCGCACAAAGTTACACTCTAGCGCTGAACAAAGACACACAACCCACAACGGGGTACACACTGCTCAGCCACACCAATCAGAACTCCAATCCTCGTTCTACGCAGCAATCTTCGCGCTACGCAGCACTCCTCTCCCTTCTCGGCACCTCTCTTTCCCCTCAACACTCCATCCAGGCCTTCGATTCAGCAGGCTGCAGCTCACACCTCGCCGCCACCATTCACTGCCGGGCCGGCGGGCACCCACTGCATCGATGGCGACCGCCGCAGCGAAGAGCCCTGCCTGATGGCCATGATGCGCTGGCACCAGGCTCAGAGGGCCACCACCCTGTGGCGGCCGCCTGCTTTGGCGGCATACATGTTGCGGTCGGCGCGCCTGAGGAACAGGGCCGCATCCTCTCCGGCGCCGTGCAGGGCCACGCCGATGGAGAAGGAGGGGGTGATGCTGTGATCCGCCCAGGGGACCGGCCTGGAAATCGCCACTTGCAGCTTCTCTGCCACCGCGATCGCATGCTCCAACGCCCGAATCCCATCAAGGATCACCAGAAACTCATCGCCACCGATGCGGCCAGCATGGTCACGGTGGCGGATCACCTGCTGGATACGCCGCGCCACGCTCTGCAGCACCACATCGCCGCAGGCATGGCCGTAGCTGTCGTTGATGTCCTTGAACCCATCACAGTCACAGAACAGCAGGGCCAGCGGCTGGGCCCTGAGGGTCTTGTCATCCAGCAGGCGTTGCTCCAGCAGGCTGAGGATGGCGTCGCGGCTGTCAAGGCCGGTGAGGGGATCGTGGTTGGCCCGTTGCAGCAGTCGTTGTTCTTCGATCACCTTCTGATCCACAGGCTGCAGGGTGATCACATAGCCCTCGTGCAGATTCAGCGCAGCCGGCGATCCCTCGGGAGCGGCGCTGGAATCACCGCTGCGCCGCCCCTCCTCCTGCAGGCGCCTCACACTCAGATCCACCCAGCTCCAGCCTCCCTTGGGATCCGCCAGCCGCAGGCGTCCCTGGTGAATCGGGCCATGGGGCGTTAGCCAGGCATCGAGCTGCAGGGGCTCTGGCCGACCCTCGGCTGACACAAACAGCTCGCAGAAGGTCTTTCCCTTCCATTGGTCTTCTCGCCAGCCCGTCATCGGCTCCAGGGAAGGAGACACCCACACCACCTCCTCCTGCTGATTGAGCAGCATCACCACCTCCACGATGTTGTCGGTGAGCAAGCGATAGAGGGCTGCAGAATTCGCCAGGGTGCGTGCGGCCCTGAGGCGATCCGTCACGTCGCGCCAGCTCACCACAAGAAAGCCGCGTGTGGGCAGGATCTGTATGTCGTAGCAGCGGTGGGCCTGGATGAGGGTGTCATCCTTGTAGACGAAATCGTTGATGAATGTAGGGGTGCTGCGGGAGGCGGCATCGATGTGGATCTCCAGCAGGCCGTTCTGCTCCATCTGCGGAAAGATGGTCAGTAGGGTCTGGCCCACGATGGCCTCCCGTTCCTGCTGCATCGTGGCGCAGGCCGATTGATTCGCCTCCAGGATCAGAAAGTCGGTGATCGAATCCTCGTCCCCCTGGATCACCTGCAGCAGCATGAAGTAGTCGTCGGCCAGATCGAAGGCGGAACGCAGCAGTTCCAGTTGTTCAAACGTGCTGGGCACGGATGTGCTGTTCCCCTGCCGCTTGGTCTGCAGGCTCACCTGGCTCTGCCAACGGCCGGTGTCATCTCCGCTCTTTGGGCTGGTGAGGCGATCACGGAGCAGGGTTTCAAAGGCGTCCAGCTCCAGGGGGCGGCCGCAGAGGTAGCCCTGGTAAAGGTTGCAGCCGAGGTTCTCGAGGATCTGGCGTTGCTCCTCTGTCTCGACCCCCTCAGCGATGCACTCCATCCCCAGGCCTTGCGCCAGGGTGATGGCGGCCTGCACAATCGTGCGATCACCGGCTGAGGCGGTGAGGCTCCTCACGAAGGTGCGGTCGATCTTGAGGCGGTGCGCCGGCAGGTCGCGCAGCAGCTCCAGCGAGGCATAGCCCGTGCCGAAGTCATCGATGGTGATGCGAAAGCCCTGATCGGCCAACACCCGCAGGTGCTCGCGGCAGGCAAGCGGATCCTGCAGCAGGGCCGACTCGGTGATTTCGAGCTCCAGCTGCGCCGGGCTGAGGTTGTGCTCCATCAGCCCATCCATCAGCGAGCTGATGTACTGCCGGCCAGGCAACTCCAGCTCCCGGGGCGAAACATTGAGCGCCAGCCGGGGCACCGGCAGGCCCGCTGCACGCCAGCGCACCAGGTGCTGCAGGGTCTGCTGAAACACCCAGCTGCCCAGCTGCAGGATCAGGCCACTCTGTTCAGCCAGAGGGATGAAATGGCTGGGCGCCACAGAGATCCCCCGGCTGTTGGTCCAACGCAGCAGCATTTCAGCGCCGACCAGGGCGCGGGAGCAGTGCACCTGCGGTTGCACCACCAGCCGGAACTGCTGCCGGTCAATGGCCTGGCCCAGCTCACTGCTCAGGTGGATGCGCTCCTGGATCTGGCGGCTGATCGTGCTGGAGTAGGCGCACACCTGGTTGCGACCCAGGCTCTTGGCCTTCGACAGCGCCGTGTTGGCGCATTGGATGAGCGTCTGCCCGGTCTGGGCGTGCTCCGGATAGGAAGCGAGCCCGATGCAGAGGCTGGGCAGCAAGGGCAGATCAGCGAGCAGCTGGTTCTGCCTGCCCCAGCGCTGCTGAAGGCGGCGGCAGGCCATCAGGCCATCGCCGAGGGAATGGATCGAATCCTCCAGCAAGAGGAGGAAGTCGTCGCTGCTGAGGCGCGCCAGCCAGGCCTCCGATCCCATCAGCTCCTGAAGTCGCCGGGCCACTTCCTGCAGCACCTGATCGCCCACCTCGGAGCCGAACTGGTCGTTGATGTCCTGAAAGCCGTCGATGTCCAGGCTGAGCACGGCCATGAGGTTGTTGTAGCCGCGGCCCTGCAGGCGCCGGTTGAGCTCCTCAAGTGCGGCCAGCTTGTTGGGAAGGCCGGTGACCGGATCGTGGGTACGCTCCCCGATCTGGCGCTGCAGCAGGCTCTGCTCCCGGCTCAGGTCACGCAGGGTGCCCAGAGCGCGCAGGGGCTCCCCGCTGGTGTCGTAAGTGATCTGTGCATCCACCTGCATCAGCCTTTCGCTGCCATCGGCAAAGGCCAGGCGGTGGCGGCTGCACAACGCTTCGCCCAGATTGACCGCCCGCTGAAACTCCTTGTGCCAGCGGTTGCGGTCGGAGGGATGCACCAGGGCGCCATAGGCCAGGATCGTCGTGGCCGTTTCGTGGTCCGCCCACCGGCACAAGCGCCGCATCTGTGGCGACCCGCGCAGGGTGCCATCGGCAAAACGCAGCTCCCAGGCGCCGATGCCGCTGAACGCCTCCCCGTCACTCAGCAGTTTGCAGGCGCTGGCCACGCTGGTGTCGCGCAGATGCGCCTCAGTGAGGTCGCGCACGGAGCTCAGCACCAGCTGCTCCCCCTGGAGCGTCAACACCCGGTGGCTCACCTCCACATCCAGGATTGTGTGGTTCTTGCAGCGGTGACGGGTCTGAAAACTCCCCCCACCAGCGGCCACCAGTTCCTGGAGCCGGGCCGCCACCCAGGCGACATCGTGGTCAGGATCCGCCTGGATGGCGGCCGGGGTGAGAGTGAGCAGTTCGGCTCTGCTGTAGCCCAGCCGGGTGTGTGCGGAGTCATTGCAGGCCACGAAGCGGCCGCTGCTCAACGCGAGCACAAGCAGATCAGTGCCTGTGAGATCGGCGATCAGGCAGAAGTCGGCAATCCGGCTGCGGGCTGCTTCCGAGAGCCCACTCACCATGCCACTATCCCTCATCCTGAGTGATGCCCATTAAGGCATATCCAATCACACCGAAGCTGCCGCCTGGAGCTGGGGCGCTGGAGTACCGGACAGGCACAACGGCACCCGGCGTGTCCCACAACACGCATCCATCAATCAAACTTGATTTAACGTCGATTTGCTTGCGATCGCCTTGCGATGAAGATCGGCATCAACGGCTTTGGCCGGATCGGCCGCCTTGTGTTCCGCGCCCTCTGGGAACGCCCGGCCCACCGCAGTGCGGACGCCGGGGGCTACGCGTTGGTCCATGTCAACGATCCTGCCGGTGACGCTGCGTCTGCCGCCCATCTGCTCGAATTCGATTCCGTGCACGGCCACTGGCCTCAGGCGGTGCAGGCCGAAGCCGACGGCTTCCGCATTGGCAATCATGCCGTGAGCTACAGCCGTCACAAGGATCCCACCGCCGTGCCCTGGGCCGACGCCGGCGTGGACCTGGTGCTCGAATGCAGCGGCAAGATCAAGACCCCCGACACCCTTGAGCCCTACTTCAGTGTGCCGGGCCTCAGGCGGGTGATCGTGGCCTGCCCGGTGAAAGGCATGGTCGCCGGCACAGAAGCCCTCAACGTGGTGTTCGGCATCAACCATCACCTCTATGAGCCCAGCCGCCACCGTCTGCTCACCGCCGCCTCCTGCACCACCAACTGCCTGGCGCCGGTGGTGAAGGTGGTGCACGAAAGCTTCGGCATTCGCCACGGCTCGATCACCACCCTGCACAACATCACCAACACCCAGGTGGTGATCGATGCCTTCAAATCCGACCTGCGCCGCGCCCGCTCCGCCGGCAGCTCGCTGATCCCCACCACCACCGGATCGGCCAAGGCAATTGGTCTGATCTTTCCCGAACTGCAGGGCAAGCTCAACGGCCACGCCGTGCGGGTGCCGCTCACGAATGCCTCGATCACCGATGCGGTGTTCGAACTGGAGCGCGCGGTGAGTGTGGAGGAGGTGAATGGGGCCTTTGCCGCCGCCGCCGCCGGGCCACTGCAGGGAATCCTGGGCTACGAAGAGCGGCCGCTGGTGTCGGTGGATTACCTCAACGACAGCCGCAGCTCGATCATCGATGCTCTCTCCACGATGGTGGTGAACGGCACCCAGCTCAAGGTGTTCGCCTGGTACGACAACGAGTGGGGCTACAGCTGCCGCATGGCCGATCTGGCCTGCCACGTGGCGGCACTCGAAGCCGGTGTCGGGCCAGCGGTCTGCGAGCTTTCCGAATCATGAAGCAGCTCACTGCCCTGCAGCAATACGGCATCGTGACGGCCAACTACTGGGCCTTCACCCTCACCGACGGGGCGCTGCGCATGCTGGTGGTGTTCCACTTTCACCAGCTGGGTTACACCACCCTGGAAATCGCCTTTCTGTTTCTGTTCTACGAATTTTTCGGCATCGTCACCAACCTCTACGGCGGCTGGCTCGGGGCCCGTTTCGGGCTGCGGCTCACCCTCTGGGCCGGCACCTTGCTGCAGGTGGGCGCCCTGCTGATGCTGATTCCGGTGGCTGACGACTGGCCCCGCTGGTGGAGCGTGGCCTACGTGATGGTGGCCCAGGCCATCAGCGGCATCGCCAAAGACCTCAACAAGATGAGCGCCAAAAGCGCCATCAAGACCGTGGTGGCGGAAACCCCTGACGACCACAGCCGGGGCGAGAGCCAGCTGTTCCAATGGGTGGCGATCCTCACCGGCTCCAAGAACGCCCTCAAGGGGGTGGGCTTCTTCCTCGGTGGGGTGCTGCTCGCCACGATCGGCTTCAGCGCCGCCGTGGGAGCGATGGCGGCCGGCCTGTTCCTGGCCTTTCTGCTCACCCTGGTGCTGCCCGGTGAGATCGGCCGCATGAAGCAGAAACCGGCGATCACCGCACTGTTCTCGAAATCAAAGGGCATCAATGTGCTCTCAACCGCCCGCTTCTTCCTGTTCGGTGCCCGTGATGTGTGGTTCGTGGTGGCCCTGCCGGTGTTTCTGCAATCGGTGCTGGGCTGGAAATACTGGGAGGCCGGTGGCTTCATGGGCCTGTGGGTGATCGGCTACGGGATCATTCAGGCCTCGGTGCCGGCCCTGCGGCGCAGCTGGGGCAGAAGCGGCCCACCAGGGGTGTCTGCGGTGCAGTTCTGGAGCGCCGTGCTCACCGCCATTCCCGCCCTGATCGCCATCAGCCTGTGGCGCGAGGTGGGCAATCCGAGCGTGGCCCTGGTGGTGGGGCTGGTCGCCTTCGGCGCCGTGTTCGCGATGAATTCCTCGATTCACAGCTACATGGTGCTGGCCTACACCGATGCCGAATCGGTGAGCCTCAACGTGGGCTTCTATTACATGGCCAATGCGGCCGGCCGGCTGGTGGGCACGTTGCTCTCGGGCGCCCTGTTCCTGGTGGGCGGCCTGCAGGCCTGCCTGTGGGCCTCGTGCCTGCTGGTGGCACTCGCCTTTCTTTCCGGCATGCGGCTGCCGCCGCCGCTGCGGCAGCAGCTAGAAGCCGCCTGAGGCTCCAGCTGCTCGGCCGGTTCTGCCAGAACGCGTGTTCAATTGCCCGCTTGCGCGACACGATGGTGCCGATCAGCGTGAAGTCGGTGCCGAGGCGCCGGTGGCGAACGGGCCACCGAACACGAGGGAAGGAGAAGTGATCGTGATGAACGGCTTGACCCGCTCATCCTCCAGCACTTATTGACAACCAACGCGCCGAGACTATCGACTCTTTCAGTGCATCAGTCCGGGCCAGCCGCCCGGGTAGCGCAGGGTTCGCCAGTCGCCGCGGGGTGTGCTCACCTCGATGCCGATCTCGATCGGTTGCTCCACTGCACAGGCCTGCTCTTCCCACCAGCTCAGGGCCGCTTCCCAGGCGGCATCCATCGACTCGAAGTGGTCGTCGAGCACCGGGTGAGGAGCGCACTGGCGGTCGACCAGGCGATACAGCCGCTGCGAACCGGCGGCGGGGGCAGAGCGACGAAAGGGGGAGAACGCCATGAACGTCGTAACGCAGAGGAACAGTGTCGGTCCTGTGCCAGCTGCTGACTGTCACGTCGACTACGTGATGTCGTGTTCGTTACCTGACGGCGGCCCCACCAGGCCTCAACCGAGCAACGCGATGCAGTCGATCTCCACCCGCGCGCCCCGCGGCAGGGCCGCCACTTCCACGCAGGCGCGGGCGGGGGGCACAGGCCCCTGGAAGGTTTCGGCGTAGATCGCGTTCACCCGAGCAAAATCGGCCAGGTCGGCCAGAAACACCGTGGTGCGCACCACCTGGTCCGGGCCGCTGCCTGCCGCCCGCAGCACCGCCACGAGGTTGCTGAGCACCTGGCGGGTCTCGGCCTCCACATCGCCGTCGCCCACCATCGCGCCGCTGACGGGATCCAAGGCGATCTGGCCGGAGCAGAACAGCCAGCCGCCCGCCAGCACGGCCTGGTTGTAGGGGCCCACCGGCTCAGGAGCGGCGGGAGTCTGGATCGCCTCGATGGACTGGCCGGCGCCCATGGCGTTGGAAGATGGGAAAAACGAGCTTAAGGGTGTCCTATCGCCAGCTCCACCGGGGTTTCCGCAGCGGCCGCTGCCCGTGCTGTCGCTGCAGCTGCTGCCAACGCTGCCACGGGGAACCGACCTGCAGCCGCTGAGTCCATGCCGGCCGATCCGGTGCGCCTCGATGGTGTCTGGCACCGCTACGGGCGCGGCGGCGCCCCTGGCGAGGCAAACGACTGGGCGCTGGAAGCGATCGACCTGCACCTGGGCCCGGGGGAACTGGTGGGACTGCTTGGTCCCTCCGGCTGCGGCAAGACCACACTGCTGCGCCTGATCGCCGGCTTCGAACGGCCGTCGCGGGGGCAGGTGACAGTGCAGGGCCGGCAGGTGGCCGGTCCGGCCGTCTGGGTGCCGCCGGAGCGGCGCGGGGTGGGCATGGTCTTTCAGGACTACGCCCTGTTTCCCCACCTCGATGCCTGGCAGAACACCTGTTTCGGCCTGCGGCCCCGCCAGGACCGCAGCCGGGCCGCCTGGTTGCTGGAGTTGCTGGGACTGGCGGGTCTGGAGCAGCGCTACCCGCACGAACTCTCCGGCGGCCAGCGGCAACGGCTGGCACTGGCCCGGGCGCTGGCGCCCGCACCGGAGCTGGTGCTGCTCGATGAACCCTTCTCCAACCTGGATGTGGACGTGCGGCTGCGGCTGCGTAGCGAACTGCCTGGCGTGCTCAGCCGCTGCGGCGCCAGCGGCCTGATCGTCACCCACGACCCGGAGGAGGCGCTGGCGATCTGCGACCGCGTGGCGGTACTCAAGGACGGGCGCCTGCACCAGTGCGCGGCGCCGCAGGAGCTGGTGGAGCATCCCGCCACCGCCTTCGTGGGCCACTTCGTGCTGCAACGCAACCTGCTGCCGGCCCAGTGGCGCAACGGCCAGGTGGTCACGCCACTGGGGGCCTTCGCGCCCCTCTCCGGCGCGGCGGCCTCCCCCTGCCCGGACGGGGCACCGGCTGAGGTGCTGCTGCAACCCGATGCCCTGGAGCTGACTCCCGATCCGGCTGGCACTGCCTGGGTGATGGGTCGGGAGTTTCTGGGGCGGGAATGGCTGCTGCAGGTGGAGCTGGAGCAGCCGCAGGCGGCCCCGTTCCGCCTGCGGCTGCGCCTGCCGCTGGAGCGCACCTTCCAGCTCTCCGAACGTTGCCGCCTGGGCCTGCGGCCCCAGCAGCCGGCCCTGCTCTTTCCCCAGCGGCTGCCCCTGCTCCCCTGCCTCTGAGCCCCCTGACGCCTCAGCCCTGCCAGCCGTCCTTGTGCCGACGCAGCGCGGCGAGCGTGGCGGCGTTGCCGGCACGCAGGAACAAATTGGTGGCACGCTCCAGAGCAATCGTGCTGGGGATGGTGGCCTGTCCCTGGCTGCGGGCCAGCTCCACGGCCGCCAACCGTGCCGTGATCGCGCCCGCGGCAGCCTCTGGCTCTGCCGCCACCAGCGCAGCAGCCCAGCGAAGGTTGGCGCGGGTGTACTCGTGGGCGCACCACACGCGCGTGCTGTCCGGCAGCTGCGCAAGCTGCTGCAGCGAGTGGTGCATCTGCTCCGCCGAGCCCTCGAACAGCCGCCCGCAGCCGGCGGCGAACAGGGTGTCGCCGCAGAACAGCTCCCCGTGCCCGCCCGGCACCTCGGGCAGCACATAGGCCAGATGGGCGCGAGTGTGCCCCGGCACCTCCAGCACCTCCACGGCCCGGCCCAGCAGGGTCAGGCAGTCACCGCCACGCACCGAGAGGGTCTGGAGCGGAATGCGGTCGCGATCGGCGGCGGCGGCGATCACCGCAGCGGCTGGCCAGCGCTCCAGCAGGCCGGCGGTGCCACCGATGTGATCGGAGTGGTGGTGGGTCTGCAGCACGGCCACCAGCTCCAGCCGGTGGGCCTCCAGCCAGGCGCGCACCGGCGCCGCCACGGCGGGATCCACCACCACCGCCCGGCCGGATGGCTCCTCCGCCTTGGGGGAATCGTGCAGCACGAACACGTAGTTGTCGTTCAGCACCGGGATCAGCGACACGGCCAGCGCCGGTGGCCGCCCGCCCGTTGCTGCCACGGCTGGCGGCTCGCTGCGGGAGGTCTGCATCGGTAAAGTCCAGGTTGCGGAGCACGCCCATGATCACCGTTGCTCTGGCCAAAGGGGCCCTGCTGAAGGATTCGGTGCGCTGCCTCGCCGCGGCCGGTCTTGATTTCTCCGCCCTGCTCGACAGCGACAACCGCCAGTTGATGGTGCCCAGCCCGTGCGGTACCGCCCGCGCCCTGCTGGTGCGCAACGCTGATGTGCCTGTCTACGTGGCCTACGGCCAGGCCCAGCTCGGCATCGTCGGCGAGGACGTGCTGCGGGAGCACCAGCTGCCGGTGGCCCCCCTGGTCGACCTTGGTTTCGGCGGCTGCCGCATGGCCGTGGCGGTGAAAGCGAGCAGCGGCTACCGCCGGGCCGCCGATCTGCCGGCCCACTGCCGCGTGGCCAGCAAGTTCGTGCGCTGCGCCGAAACCTTCTTCAACCAGCTCGACCTGCCGGTGGAGCTCATTCACCTCACCGGGTCGGTGGAGCTGGGACCGATCACCGGCATGTCTGAGGCGATCGTGGATCTGGTGGCCACCGGCCGCACCCTGCGCGACAACGGGCTGGTGGCCATTGAGGACCTGTTCCACAGCACTGCCCGGCTGATCGGCCATCCCCTGGCCCTGCGACTGGATCAGGGCCAGCTGCAGTCGATCATCGACCGGGTGGCGGCGGCCCGTCTGGAGGCGCGCTGATGGCCGCCCGCGACCGTCAGCGGCTGCTCAACCTGATTCCCTACCTGGGCCGCGACCGCCGCCGGCTGCTGCTCACGCTGCTGCTGCTGATTCCCGTCGCCTTCTCGGCGGCCGTGCAGCCGCTGCTGGTGGGCCAGGCGATTTCGGTGCTTCGCAACGAGCCCAGGGCCGCCTGGCTGGTGGGCCAGAGCGTGTCGGAGGCGATGCGCACCCTGGTGCTGTGCCTGCTGGCAGCGGTGCTGGTGCGCCTGGCGCTGCAGGGAGTTCAGAGCTACAGCGTGCAGGCCGTGGGGCAGCGCCTCACCGCCCGCATCCGCGACGACCTGTTTCGCCATGCGATGGCCCTGTCGCTGCGCTTCCACGACCGCACCCCGGTGGGCAAGCTGCTCACCCGCCTCACCAGCGATGTCGACGCCCTGGCCGAAGTGTTCGGCAGCGGCGCCATCGGTGTGCTCGCCGACCTGGTGACCCTGGTGGTGATCGCCGTCACCATGCTCTCGATCGAGTTCCGCCTCGGTGCCCTGCTGCTGGTGATCCAGATCCCGGTGGTGGTCGTGATCCTCTGGCTGCAGGGGCGGTACCGCAAGGCCAACTACCGCGTGCGCGAAGAGCTCAGCCAGCTCAACGCCGACCTGCAGGAGAACCTGCAGGGGCTGGATGTGGTGCAGATGTTCCGGCGTGAGGCTGTGAACAGCGCACGATTCGGCGTCACCACCAACGCTTACCGCAAGGCGGTCGACGGCACGATCTTCTACGAAAGTGCGATCTCCGCCTTCATCGAATGGGTGGCCCTCACAGCCGTGGCGATCGTGCTGGCCCTGGGTGGCTGGATGGTCACCGACGGCACCATCGGCCTGGGCACCCTGACCACCTTCATCCTGTTCTCCCAGCGCCTGTTTGATCCACTGCGTCAGCTGGCGGAGCGCTTCACCCAGATCCAGGGCGGCCTCACGGCCGTGCAGCGCATCGGTGAGCTGCTGGAGGAACCGATCGAGATCAGCGATCTGGCCAACGAACAACGCACCGCCGCCGCCCGCCGCTCCGGCCGCGAACGGGCCAGCGAGGGCGAAGTGATCTTCGAGAACGTCTCGTTCGCCTATCGGCCCGACGATCCGATCCTCACCGACCTCAGCTTCCGCATCGCCCCAGGCGAGCACGTGGCCCTGGTGGGCCCCACCGGCTCCGGCAAGACCACCGTGATCCGCCTCCTCTGCCGGCTCTACGAGCCGCAGCAGGGGCGGATCCTGCTCGATGGCATCGACATCCGCGAGCTGCCCAGCCTCACGCTCCGCCAACGGCTCGGCGTGGTGTTGCAGGACACCTTCCTGTTCAGCGGCAACGTGGCCGACAACCTGCGCCTCGATGCGGCAATCCCCGACGACGAGCTGCAGCGGATCTGCCGCGAGCTCGGTCTCGATGCTCTGCTGCGGCGCCTCCCCGATGGGCTGGCCACCGAACTGCGCGAGCGGGGCGGCAACCTGTCCTCGGGCGAGCGGCAGCTGCTGGCGGTGGCAAGGGTGGCGATCCGCGACCCATCCGTGCTGGTGATGGATGAGGCCACCGCTTTCATGGATCCCTCCACTGAAGCCACCCTGCAACGCGACCTCGACAAACTGCTTCATGCCCGCACCGCGATCGTGATCGCCCACCGCCTGGCCACCGTGGAGGCCGCCGACAGGATCCTGGTGCTGCGGCGCGGCCGCTTGATCGAGCAGGGCACACACCGCGAACTGCGCCAGGCCGGTGGGCTCTACGCCCAGCTGGCCGATCTTCAGGAGCGTGGCCTGGCCAGGCTCTGAACCCAACTCTCGATCACCTCGGCGAGCTGATGGGGCGACTGGCGCATCGGCAGATGGCCGCAGCCCTGCAGTTCGGCCAGCTCGTGGCGATCGGAGTAACCCGCCAGATGACGTACGTAGCGGGGCTCCATCACCTGGTCACGGCTGCAAGCGATCCAGAGGCTCGGCACCTGGAGGCCAGCCACCAGCGCCGGCAGCTGGCGCACGGCGCCGCGGTTGGTGCTGCAGGCCAGCAGGCTGCGGGCCGCCCGCTGCTCGGCGATCAGGGGGCTGCGGATGGCGCCGGTGCCGGGAAGCTCCGCCAGCCAGCTGGGGCGCCACTGCAGGAACAGTCGGCCGCCGTTGCGCAGCTGGCTGAAGGCGCGCGGCTGATACACCCCGCCCCCCGCCGCGATCTGAATCACTCCCACGAGCCGATCGCCCAGCAGCGGCGCCGCATGCAGCGCCACGCTGCCGCCGAGCGAGTGGCCCACCAGCACCACGCGCCGCTCGTCCAGGCGGAGGCACTGCTCGGCCACCCAGCGGCCGTAGCTGGCCAGCGTGGGGTGCAGGGAACGGGGACGGGGTGTGCCACCGAAGCCAGGCAGGTCAGGGGTCCAGAGCCGCTGGCGCCCGGCCAGTGCCAGGCGCAGCGGGTCCCAGAGACGACCGGCCAGCAGCCAGCCGTGCAGGCACACCAGCAGCGGCTGCTCTTCACCGGCAGCGGCGGGAGGGGGGGCGACGCCCGGGTCAGCCGGAACGGAACGGGGCAATCCAGGGGCGAAGCAGGCCTCCAGCCTGCAACGGAACCCCCCCGATCGGGCAGGATCGTCCCATTGCGTTGCCTCGGCCCTCAGGATTGGACTCCGACCCCCTTCTCACCAGCTTCTACGGCGTCGGATTCCGCCTCTGCCCCACGCCCAATCCGCAGCTGCAGCTGGTGTTGAGCGAAGACCGGGACATCGATCTGGTGGAGCTCGAAAAACTCTGCGATGCGGTGGGCTGGAGCCGCCGGCCGCTGCGGCGGGTGCGAAAGGCGCTGCAGCACAGCCTGCTGCGTGTGGGGCTCTGGCGCCACGATCCACGCGTGCCGCGGCTGGTGGGCTTCGCGCGCTGCACCGGCGATGGCGTGCTGGAAGCCACGGTGTGGGATGTGGCGGTGCACCCGCTCTATCAGGGAGCGGGGCTGGGGCGGCAGCTGATGGCCTACGTGCTCGATCGCCTGCGCACCATGGAGGTAGAGCGGGTGAGCCTGTTCGCCGACCCCGACGTGGTGGGCTTCTACCAGTCGCAGGGCTGGGAACTGGAGCCGCGTCAGCGGCGCTGCGCCTTCTGGTACTCCCCCTGATCTCCCGCGCAGCAACTCGCCCTCAAAGCTGGTAATAGCGGCGGGCGAGCTCGCCGGCCTCGGTGCCGTGGCGCCAGGCACGCCTGAGCCGCGCGTTGTGCCAGGTGGTGCGCCACACCCCCAGCCGCCGCCAGCGCCTGCCTTCCACCCGCACCACCGGTCCCAGGCAGCGGACCGGCGCCCACCGGCGCAGGCGCAGCACCAGATCGAGGTCCTCCATCAGGGGCAGAGGACGCAGCCCACCGGCCCGCTCCAGCAGGCGCCGCGGCAGCAGCAGCCCCTGGTCGCCGTAGGGCGTGCACGCCCAGCGGCTACGCAGCTCCACGGCCGCCTCCATCAGCCGCAGGGCCAGGCCCGGCTCCTGCACCCGCAGACGGAAGTACCAGGCGGCTTCGGCCTGCCCCAGCGCCGCCCGCACCGACTCCCACCAGCGCGGCGGCAGACGCAGATCGCCATGCAGCAGCAGCAGCCAGGGGGCTTCCGTGGCGGCCACCCCCGCCACCAGCTGGGCACCCCGGCCCCCGGCGGCCTGCCGCAGCGCCGCACCGGCCAGCCGCGCCAGCCGGGCGCTGCCATCGGAGCTGCCTCCATCCACCACCAGCAGTTCGCTGATCAGCCCCGGTGGCGCCAGCGACAGATCGGCCAGCAGCAGAGGCAGATGGGCCGCCTCATTGCGTACGGGGATCACCACGGCGATCCCCCCCGGCGGCGCGGCGGCCGTCAGCTGTGCCATGGCGCCAGGTCGCCGACGCGGTCGAGGTCGCTGCGCAGCGGCAGCAGAGTGGGTTCCAGACCGCATTGGCGGGCCAGATGCAGGGTCTGATCCAGTACCGCCGACGAGCCCCAGTCGATGCCACAGAACAGCGCCGGTTCAGGCCGGCGCAGACCGATCAGCCAGTAACCGCCATCGGTGGCGGGGCCCAGCACCAGGGGGCTGTGCTCCAGCGCGACGAAAGCAGCGGCCAGATCCGCGCCCTCCAGCAGGGGCAGGTCTGTGCCGATCAGCACCACCCGGTGGGCCCCGGCGCGAAAGGCGCGGTGAAACTGGCGGGCCATGCGCACGCCCAGGTTTCCCTTCCCCTGCAGCACCACCGCCTCAAGGCCTGCGCCGCGCCCCCAACGCCCTGCCGCCCGCCTCCCCAGCCCCTCCACGGCCAGCAGCATGGAGCAGCGGCCGGCAGCGGCCAGAGCCCCGGCCACCACGAGGGTGTGGGCGGTGAGGAGGCGCTGGATCCGGGCTGCCGAAACGGCGCCGATGCTGGCCCCCAGGCGCCGCTTGCAGCGGCCCGGGGCGGGCCAGCGCGCCATCACCACCAGAACACGCTGCCCCCTGGGTGAGGGAGCCGGCTCAGCCTCGCTCATCCAGGAGTCTTGAGCTCCGCCGGTCGCATGTTGAGCGTGAGGGTCTGGCTGCCACGGCGCACCCTGATGGTCATGTCGCTGCCGACCCGCACCTGATCCACCGCCACCTGCACCTCGGAAGGACTGCGCACGGCCTTGTCGTCCACCTGTTCGATCAGGTCGCAGGGCTTGAGCCCCCCCTGCTCGGCGGGGCTGCGGGGCAGCACCTCCACCACCACCACACCCTGGACTTCGGGCAGCTCGCACTCGGAGGAGGTGGCGTTGATCTCGCGCGCCAGCTGGGGCGTGAGCGCCTGCAGGCGCACGCCGATGTAGGGGTGCGAGGCCCGTCCCTTCTCCAGGATCTGGGCGGCGATCTGACGGGCCAGGTTGACCGGGATCGCAAAGCTGAGGCCGGCACCGGGCGCCTGGCGGATGGCGGTGTTCACGCCGATCACCTGTCCCCGGTCGTTGATCAGCGGCCCACCGCTGTTGCCGGGGTTCACGGCCGCGTCGGTCTGGATGTAGGGCACCCGCTGGCCTTCGCCGATGGCATTGGTGCGCTGGATGGCGCTGATGATCCCTGCGGTGACGGTGTTGTCGAGCCCGAGCGGGTTGCCGATCGCGATCGCCCACTCCCCGGGCCGCACGCGGGCGGAATCCCCCAGCGGCGCCACCGGCAGCCCCTGGGCCACCACCTTCACCACGGCGATGTCGGTGAGCGGATCACTGCCAAGCACCTTGCCGGTGAAGCTGCGCCCGTCGGGCAGCGTGATCGACACCTCGTTGGCCCCCTCCACCACGTGGGCGTTGGTGATGATCACCCCGTCGGAGCGGGTGATGAAGCCCGAACCCTGCCCCTGCTGCTGCTGAATCGCCGGGCCACGCCCGAACAGGCCACCCAACGGGTTGATCACCCGCTTGACCGTGTCGATGCGCACGACGGCCGGACCCACCTTCTCGACCGCATTGACGATGAAGCTGTTGCCGGTCTGCAGCGGCCCCGCCGGCGGCGCATCGCTCACCTTCGGCAGTGCGGGAGCACGGTCGCTCCGGGGGAGCTGCGGCAGCCGGGGCAAGCCGGGCAGGTCCGGCAGGCTCACCGCGCAGCCGCTCATGACGATCCCCAGCAGTCCGGCAGTGAGGCCAGCCCGTGGAAACCGGCGCGGACGGGGGAGGCGGACAGGGGACATCGCGGGCGGGCAAGCCAGGTCAGGATGCGCCTCAACGGAGGCCGCCCGCCTGGAAGGTCTCTGCCTATATTCGGCCCCCGGGCGTTGGGGTGGTGGTGCAGCAGGGTGATCAGCTGTGGCACCGGGTTCAGGATTCGCTTCAGGCCAATCTGAGCAAGCCCACCTTCGAAACCTGGATCCGTCCAGCCCGCTGTGCCGGCTTCAGCAACGGGGTGCTGCAGTTGGAAGCGCCGAACAGCTTCGCCTGCGGCTGGCTGCGCAAGAACTACCTCACCACCATTGCCGCCGTCGCCTCCGAGCTCGCCGGGCACGGTGTCGCCGTAGAGGTATCCACCGCCCAGACGGTCGCTGAACAGAGCCCTGATGGGCTGCCGGAGGCCATGGCCGGCGAAGGGGGGCCGGTGGCGGCCGGTGCCAGGGCGATGGCGGGCCCGTCCTCCGGCGCCCCGGTGCTGGCAGCCACCGCCAGCGGTGAAACACCCAGGCGGCCGGCGCCGGGGCTCAACCCCCGCTATGTGTTCAACCGCTTTGTGGTGGGGCCCAACAGCCGCATGGCCCATGCGGCGTCGCTGGCGGTGGCGGAGGCGCCGGGGCGGGAGTTCAACCCCCTGTTCCTGTGCGGTGGGGTCGGGCTGGGCAAGACCCACCTGATGCAGGCGATCGGCCACTACCGCGTCGAGATCGACCCGGACGCGCGCGTGTTCTACGTATCCACAGAGTCGTTCACCAACGACCTGATCCAGGCGATCCGCAAGGACGGCATGCAGAAGTTCCGCGACCGCTACCGGGCCGCCGATCTGATCCTGGTGGACGACATCCAGTTCATCGAAGGCAAGGAGTACACCCAGGAGGAGTTCTTCCACACCTTCAACGCCCTGCATGAGGCGGGGCGCCAGATCGTGATCGCCAGCGATCGCCCCCCCAGCCAGATTCCCCGCCTGCAGGAGCGCCTGATCTCACGCTTCTCGATGGGCCTGATCGCCGACATCCAGACCCCGGACCTGGAGACCCGCATGGCGATCCTGCACAAGAAGGCGGAGCAGGAACGCATGACCCTGCCGCGCGACCTGATCCAGTACCTGGCGGGCCGCTTCACCTCCAACATCCGGGAGCTGGAGGGGGCGCTCACCCGGGCCGTGGCCTTCGCCTCGATCACCGGTCTGCCGATGACGGTGGAATCGGTGGCGCCGATGCTCGACCCGGTGGGCAACGAGGTGGTGGTGACGCCGCAGCAGGTGGTGGAGAAGGTGGCCGAGGTGTTCGGTGTCAGCATCGACGAGATGCGCAGCAGCAGCCGCAAACGGGCCGTGAGCCAGGCGCGCCAGGTGGGCATGTATCTGATGCGCCAGACCACCGATCTGAGCCTGCCCCGCATCGGCGATGTGTTCGGCGGCAAGGACCACAGCACCGTGATGTATGCCGTGGAGCAGGTGGAGAAGAAGCTGGCCAGCGATCCTTCCCTGGCCCGCCAGCTGCAGCAGGTGCGTGATCTCTTGCAGATCGACGGCCGCCGCCGACGCTAGAAGCTGGTCGTGATCTGCAGCCGCCAATCCGCAGCCGCTGATCGGCCCTTGGCTCAGGTGAGCGGCAGGCTGCGATCGAGGCCTTCGACTCGGCCCTGGAACACACTGCTGGCGGTGATGTCTTCCGCCTCGATCGTGATCAGATCCCGCTTGGTGAGGCCGCGCCCCATGTGGTTGAACAGCCGGTTCGCCTGGCGCATGCGGGCCCGATCGATGGCATTGCGGATCGAGCGGGCATTGGCGAAGAACGGCAGCAACATACGCCGCTGGATATAATCAGAAAAAGCGATGCTGGCCTCATCGCTGAAGCGATAACTTTCACCGGCAAGAATCAGCTTGGCGATGGCCAGCAACTCCGGAGCAGTGTAATCCGGGAAGTCGATATGGTTGGCTACACGGGAAGATAGGCCGGGATTCGATTGATAGAAGACATCCATCTTGTCTTTGTAGCCCGCAAAGATCACCACCAGATCATCACGGTTGTTCTCCATCACCTGCAGCAGGATCTCGATCGCCTCAGCGCCATAATCGCGCTCATTCTCAGGGCGGTAGAGGTAGTAGGCCTCATCGATGAACAGCACGCCGCCCATGGCCCGCTTGAGCATCTCCCGCGTCTTGGGGGCGGTATGGCCGATGTACTGGCCCACCAGATCATCGCGGGTGGCTGTGACCAGATGGCCTTTGCGCACATACCCCAGCCGGTGCAGGATTTCGGAAATCCTCTCGGCCACAGTCGTTTTGCCCGTGCCTGGATGGCCCGTGAACGACATGTGCAAGCTGGGGGCCGCCGTTGCCAGCCCCACCTGCTTGCGGGCCCGCTCCACCACCAGCAGGGCGGCGATCTCCCGGATCCGCATCTTCACCGGCTTGAGCCCGATCAGTTCACGGTCGAGCTGATCAAGCACATCACCCACACCGGTGCCTTCGTAGGCGGCCCGCAGATCCACGGGGGTGTCATCCGCCATCACCGGATCGGAGCTGGGGCCGACGGTGGAGGGGGCCATCAGGGCACGAGACGATCGATGGCCTCGGCGAACGCGGTTTCTGGTTCACCGATCGGGCCGTCCTCTGTTTCGCTGCGGAGGGTGAGATTCACGTAGGTGCGCCCGAAGCTGATGTCCGGAAAGCGGCCGCTCCGCTCGGACAGATCGTTGAGCTGCTCGAGGAAGACGCGGGTGGTTTCGTAGTCGCCGAATTCCAGCCGCCGCTCCAGACGTTCGGGTCGCTGCCGATGGGTCCAGGGTTGCTCCATCTGGGAAACCTACTGCAGGGAAATCATCCAGCCGCGGCGGCCAATCGGTCAGGCAGGCAGTCGATGCGCGCCACCCGCAACCGCTCGATCCAGGCCATCGCATAGGCCCGGTTGGCCTGTTGTTCGCTGGGGTCACTGCTGGAGAGCGGATGGGGAAAGGTGCCGTCGATCGCCGCATTGGTGACGCAGAACATCGCCTTCTGAAAACTGGCGCAGATCTTCACGCGTAGATCACCCTCCCCCCGGCCCCGGCTGCGGTACACCTGCAGCAACGCCGCCGGCAGATGGCGGCTCATGTCCTGCATCAGCAGGCTGGGCGGAATGCCCGCACCCATGGTTGGCAGTGGATCGGCATAGAGCGCGCCGTACTGGAAACAGGCCTGATCGATCGGGATCTGGCGCGCCTGCGCGTTGAACGACACCGTGCCGAGGAACGGACTGCCCCGCAGGAACACCGCCTCCACGTAGGGCACCGCCACATCACTCAGGAAGGTGAGGCCGGCGGCAGGCGGCAGGATCTCGAAGGGCACACCATCGAGCTCCACCGTGTAGCAGATGGGCTGGCCGGCAGCCGCCACCAGCCCCTCGCGGATGAAGGCCACCACAGCGGCGATCGTGGCGACCTCACCGCGGCGGTGTGAGGCGGCGAGATCCAGGAACAGATCGCTCATCACCCGCCAGAACTGGCCCAGCGCGCTGGCGGTGGCCGCCGAGCGGATCAGCTCAGGCAGGAACTCCGGGAACAGAGGATCCAGCAGGGCCAGCAGCGGATCACGGCGGCGCTTGTGGCCGATCACCACGGCACAATGCTGCCGGAAGGCAGGCGAATCGAGGTAGGCATCAAGGCCGCCGGTGCCATGCCAGAGCATCAGGCGCTGGCAATACTCGGCGTATTCGAAGTTGATGCGGTCGTGGATCAGGTGGCGCCAGAGCCGCTGCGGGGTGACCTCCCCGTTGAGGAAGCGCAGCACCGGGAAGGGATTGAGAAACTCGCGCTGGGCCTGGTGGATGAGGTTGCGGCTGTAGGCATCGAGCACCTCCCCGTAGCTCTCCAGCACCGCCACCACCTCCAGCAGATGCTCGGCGGAGTGATCGAGCAGCGGCACCCCTGCGAGCAGGCGCTCCAGCATCGCTGCCGCTTCAGGCTGACGGGTCATCGCCCCCTCCCCCCGGCGACCAGGCCATCAGGCACCACCGGGGCAGGCAGAGCCGCAAGGCTGTGCGGCGCCCGGCTCATCGCCGTCGTGGTGGCCGTGGCAAGGGTGCCCAGTCCCTGCGGCGCCACCCCGAGCAGCAGCACCGCCACCGTGAGCGCAAGTGCAGGGATCTGTCGGGCCAGGGGCACCGCCGGCAAGGGCGTGTCGACGTCGTCGGCCGGAGGGGAAAGGCGACCGAAGAACACCCGGTTCACCAGCAGCAGGAAGTAGACCGCCGTGAGGCCCGAGCCCACCATGCACAGGACGGTGGCCAGCGGGAAGGGCACCAGGCTGCCGCGGAACACCAGAAATTCGGAGATGAAGCCCGCCATGCCGGGGATGCCGGCACTGGCCATCACCCCGGCGATCATCAGCGACCCAGTGATCGGCAGACCCCGCTCCGGGTTGAGCAGGCCACGCAGCACGTTCAGGTCGCGGGTGCCGGTGGTGGCGTACACCACCCCCACCAGCAGGAACAGCAGCGCGGAGATCAGGCCGTGGCTCACCATCTGAAAGAGCGCGCCCAGCAGACTCACCGGAGTGGCAGCGGCAGCTGCCAGCAGCACGTAGCCCATGTGGCCCACGGAGCTGTAGGCCACCATCCGTTTCATGTCCTGCTGCTGAATCGCAGCCAGCGAGCCGAACAGAACCGACACCGCCGCCCAGCCCGCCAACCATGGAGACATCAACTGCCAGGCATCTGGGAAGAGGCCAAGGCAGAAGCGCAACAGTCCATAGGTGCCGAGCTTCAGCAGCACCCCGGCCAGCAGCAGGGACACGGGCGTGGAGGCCTCGGTGTGGGCATCCGGCAGCCAGGTGTGGAACGGAAACAGCGGGATCTTGATGCCGAACCCCACCAGCAGGGCCCCCATCAGCAGCAGCTGAAGGCCCATACCCAGCTGTTGGCCCAGCAGCGGCTGCAGGCTGAAATCGGCCGTGCCGGTGGCCAGCGCCAGTCCGAAGAAGGCGCCAAGGATCAGCACACCGGACACGGCGGTGAACAGCAGGAACTTCGTGGCCGCATAGGCCCTGTTGCTGCCACCCCAGATGGCGATCAGCAACCAGAGCGGAATCAGCTCCAGCTCATAGAAGAGGAAGAACAACAGCAGATTCTGGGCGAGGAAGGCGCCGTTCACCGCCCCACTGATCAGCAGCAGCAGGGCGTAGTAGAGGCGGGGTCGCGGCGTGGAGGTGGACGTGACCAGCGCCGCTGCCAGCGAGAGCGCCCCATTGATCAGCACCAGAGGCAGCGAAAGGCCGTCGATGCCGAGCCGGTAGTCGAGGCCAAGGCTGCCCACCCAGGGCGCCATCTCCTCGAGCTGCAGGCCGGGAATGGCGGGGTCGAACTGCCACAGCACCCGCAGCGACCAGGCCACCTGCAACACCAGCAGCGCCAGGCAGGTGCGACGCAGACGCTCGCCGCTCACCTCACCGGGCCAGAGCAGCAGGGCGATGGCGCCGAGCAGCGGGATCAGCAGCAGACCGCTCAACATGGCGGCACCTGTTCGGAAGGAAGGGTCATCGCACCACCCAGGAGAGCGAGGTGAGCAACAGCACGATCGCCACGGTCCCGGTGAGCACGTAGGTCTGGGTGTGACCGTTGACGCTCAGCTTGAGGCCTTCGGCACTGGCCAACGACAGGCTGCCCACCCGGTTCACCAGAGCGTTGACCACATCGCGGTCGAAGCGGGCGGCGGCACGCGAGAGCCCCGCCACCAGCGCCACGATCGTGACCCGGTAGATCCGATCGGTGTAGAAGTCGTAGGCGAGCAGATCCTGCAGCAGGCGCAGCGGCCGCAGGATCGTGACCGACCAGCCCTTGCGCAGCGGCAGCAGGCAGCCGGCCACCAGGGCGCCGGCACTGGTAAGCAGCAGCGAGAGCGCCACTGGCAGCGAGAACGAGGCCAGGCCGGGCACCGGGTCGATCACCACCATGATCAGCGGTGTGACCAGCACCAGCACGGTGAGGCTCACCATCGGCAGGGCCATCTGCCAGTTCACCTCAGGGGTGCGGCGAGTCTTGGGCTGGGCCGCGCCGAGGAACACCAGCCGGAACACCCGCGTGAGGTTGAGCACGGTGAGCGCGTTGGCGAGCAGCACGATCGCCGCCAGCCAGGGAGCGCTGCGCAGCATCGCCTGCACATCCAGACCCAACGCCCAGAAGCAGCCGAGGGGAACCAGGCCGGTGGTACCTGCCGCCCCCACCAGGAACGCGCAGGTGGTGGCGGGCATGCGCCGACCCAGACCGCCCAGTTCGCTGAGGTCCTGGCAGTTGGTGGTGGCGATCACACAACCGATGCTCATGAACAGCAGTGCCTTGCCGACGGCATGGGCGAACAGCAACAGCAGGGCAATACCTGGCTGCTGCATGGCGATGGCAATGAACACCAACCCCATCGAGGCGCTGGTGGAATAGGAGAGCGTGCGCTTGATATCCACCTGAGCGATGGCCACGAGCGAACCGCCGATGGCGGTGACCGAGCCGAGCGCCACCAACGCCGCCAGGCTCAGGGGCGAAAGCTGCAGGATCGGCATCAGGCGCAGCAGCACGAGCGCGCCGCAGGTGACTACCACCGAGTTGCGCAGGATCGAAGCTGGATTCGGCCCCTCCATCGCCTCATCGAGCCACAGGTGCATCGGAAAGAGGGCGCACTTGCCCAGTGGCCCGGAGATCAGCGCCAGGCCGAGCAGATTGCCCGCCAGCGGGCTGATCTGTGCCCCTGCCGCCCAGCTGTAAAGGTCGTCGAAGCGCATCACCCCCGCCCACGCCGACAACGCCACCACCCCCATCAGCAGCAGCACGTCGCCCACCCGTTTGGTGAGGAAGGCATCGCGTGCGGCCGTCACCACCAGCGGCTGGGCATACCAGAAGCCCACCAACAGGTAGGTGGAGAGGGTGAGCATCTCCAGCAGGAAGTAGGTGAGAAACAGCGAACTGCTGAGCACCACCCCCGCCATCGCCCCCTCGAAAAATCCCACCAGGGCGTAGAAGCGCGCCAGCGACCACTCCTTGTCGAGGTAACCGAGCGCGAAGAACTGGGCCAGCAGGCTCAGCCCTGTCACCAGCTCCAGGCTGGCCAGGCTGGTGAGCGAGAGATCGAAGCTGAGCGAGAGGGTGAGGTCGGCGGCCTGAAACCAGGGCACCGTGATCGCGAAGGGGCCTTCACGCAGCACGACGGCCAGCACGGCGCTGCCATGCAGGAAGGCCACCAGCGAGACGAGAATGTTCAGGTACGCGGCCGGCCTGGGGCCATCGCGGCGAATCCAGCCGCAGGCCCACGGCAGCGACAGCACGACGCCGACGAAGCCATACAGAGGAATCAGCCAGGCCAGCTGAATGATCAGGGGCGGAGCGGCGACCGTGAGCAAGGTGGCGCGACGGGTGGGTTGGGACGTGGACCGTTCAGCAGTCTTGTTGTGCCAAGCCCGCCTGGGGGCCGAACACTCAGAAAGTGGCGCGTTGATTCACGAAAGCGCGCTGGTCGCCCAGCAACTGGTGGAGCCAGTCGTGCAGTTGCTCACCATGCAGGCGTTCTTCCGTCCAGAGGCGATGGAAGAAATGGCCGTTGGCGGTATCGCCGATCAAGGCGCAGAAACGGCTGGCTTCCCCGTAGTGATCAACCAGGCGCTGCTCGAGCTCGGCATTGCGCCGCAGCAGACCGACCAGGTCGCCGGCAACGCTCACGGGCGTGAGCTGCGAAGCGGCCGGAGCCACCCCAAGCAGGAGCATGTGCTCCACGAGGCGCTGGGCATGCTGCATCTCCTCGGCGGTGTCGAGCCTGAAGCGCGCTGCCGCCTCCTCCTGGCCCCAGAGGCTCAGCAGTGACGCCTGGGTCATGTACTGCTGAACCGCGGAGAGCTCCAGGCTGAGGGCCCGGCCGAGATAGCCGAGCACCCGGGGATGGGTACCGGCCTGCATGATCAGCTCCTGCGCAGGGCGCCGCTGAAGGTCAGCACGGGCTCCAGTTCGGAGTGGGGGCGGGCAATGATGTGGGCCGCCACCAGGCCATCGCCCACCCGTTCGCAGGCATCGGCACCGGCGCGCACGGCAGCGTTCACAGCGCCGGTTTCACCACGCACCATCACGGTCACATAGCCGCCGCCCACGAATTCGCGGGAGATCAGGGTGACTTCAGCTGCTTTGGTCATGGCGTCAGCGGCTTCGATCGCCGGCACCAGGCCGCGGGTTTCAATCATGCCGAGGGCGATGCCGGTCGGTGTGGAGGCCATGGCTGTGCTCTCAGTAGGGGATGGGGTGGGGGGGGTGCCTTTGCCGCCGCGAGAAGAGCCGCGGTTGGCAGAGGAGGGGGTGGCGGCGCGGGAGGTGGCCGCTCGCCGGGGGGTGGGTGTGGACGGCGCCCTGCGGCGGCTGGTGGAGCGGACCGGCGCCGAACGGGCCGGGCTGCTGGTGGCGATCGCCTTCGCCGGGACGGTGATCGGCGGGGACGCTTCTCCAGCCGGGACGGAGGAAACAGCCGACGGCGAAGCCGCGGCAGCCACCGTTGGAGCAGCGCTGCTGGACGCAGGCGTGCTGCTGGCGGCTGGGGCCGCTGCCTGGGGTGTGGGTGCGGGGGCTGCAGTGGCCGATGAAGCCGATGGCGCGGCCGCCGCAGGGGTGACGGCAGGCAAGGCCTTGGCCGGATCCGCTGACGCCGTTGTCGTGGAGGGAGGGGTCACGGCAGCGGCGGGCGATGTGCGGCGGGACGAGGGCTGGCGGGAGGAGGGGGTGGCCATGGGGCAGCAGGAACGGACGGTATGGAAGTTGGAGCGGGAAGGGTCAACCGTCCGGGTCCCACAGGTCGATGATCCCGCCGATGGTCAGATCGGTCTGAATGTCGGGATTACCGGTGGCGAAGCGGGCTGCAGAGCCGCTGGCGGTGAACACCCAGTTGCCGGGCAGGGCGCCGATGGGATCGACCGCCACGCTGAGCTTGCCCTTGGTGTTGCGCAGCACCCGCAGGTGGCAGTGACGCAGACCTTCGATCCGCTGGGTGCAGACAAGCGATCCGGTGACCTGCATGATCTCCATCAGGCAGATCTCCGTTCGGCCGATCCAGATTCAGGATCCCAGTGGTCAATGATGCCCACGATTGTGAGATCGCTGGGATACGACTTACTACCGGCTGCTTCCCGGGCAGCAGAGCTACCCACGCAGATCACCCAGTCGCCGGGAATGCAGCCAACGGCATCGACTGCCACTTTCTGGGAACTGCCATCAAGCACCACCTGAAGGTGCTTGTGTTCGAACTCAGGGATGCGATTGGTGGCCACCAGAGGCTTGAGCACTTTGCAGATCAACATCTCAGTGCCCTCCTCCCGTGCCGAAGCTGATCGAAGACCCTACGGCTTCGGCTGGGGCATGCTGATCACGGTCGCGCACGGTCAGCAGGGTTTGCAGCAATCCCTCCGCGCACAGCTGGCTGTAGCGGCTGCGAATGGCCGCGTCAGTGCGGCGGCAATGCTGGATGGCCCGATCCCGAGCCCCCGGCACGCTGCCGTGATAATCAAAACGCACCACCACTGGCACCGGCAGTCCGCGTGACACATTCAGTCCCTTGAAGATCTTCACGCCCACATCCATGTCTGCGGAGCCTTCCTCAAGGGTGTCCATGTGAGCGAAGTAAGTGAGATTACGCAAATGAATCTCCTTGAAACCGATGCCAACACCAATGAAGCGTTCGGCATGGCCAGCGTCCACATAGGCTCCCTCGTGATAAGTGCGCACATAATCAATCTGGGAAAGATTGTGCTCCAGAAGCCGGGCCACCAGCGCCACCATGCCGTCGTCGGGTTCACCGGGAGCCGCCTGGCGCACCAGTGAGAGCAGCTTGTAGCGGGCAGCCTCAGGAGTCAGGGCCTGGGTGTCGTCGTAGGCCTGGCGGGCATCCAGCCAGCGCTCCAGATCCGTGGTCCCATCCTGAGCCGGAACGTGTACGCGGATGGCATCGGTGTCGGTGTCCATGCCGATCAGCAGCAGATCCACCGAAGCGCCGCAACAGAAGCTGTTCTCCACCGCCTGCTGGAAGTCACGGAGGCGGGCAAGGGCAGAAGCGGCGGCCAGCACATCATTGGAGCCGTGGGCGGCGCAGCCTTCGTGCAGCGGATCGCGGGAACTGAAGTGATATATCGCCACCTTGAGGTAGCGGGTGGGCTCGTGGGCGGGATTCGGCCGACCCTCGCGGTAACGCAGGTGCTCAGTCTTCACCCAGCGATCCACCGTGTTCTCCACATCCAGCAGGGCGCCGGCGTGGGGCCGGCGCCTCACGGAGCTGAACGGCAGGCGCAGCGCGTAGGTGATGGCGTGGGCCAGACGCCCATCGGCGCAGGGCGTCACATCGAGCAGATGGAAACCGGACGCGAGCAGGAAGGCATTGAAGGCCTCAGCCGCCGGGGTTCCATCCTGGGCTTCGAGTGGGTCTTCACGGAAGAAAGCCCCACTGACCTGTTCATAGGTTTCGAACACGCACCATGCGAACAGGGTGCGCATGTCGAGCTGCTGCACCCAGGCCGACTCCAGGATGGGCAGGGGCAGCTCAAAGCCCAGTTCGGCGGCAGCGTGCTGCTGGGCCTGGGCGATGAAATCGGGTTCGTGCTGAAGCGCCGAGAGCCGCTTGAGCACCGGCACGATGCGGTCAAAGGCCCCCTTCACCTGGGTGTCGTAGGCGTGCAGGCGTTCGTTGGCAGCGGAATCGGTGAGCGGGTGGAGAGCCCCCGCTGGCAGCGGACGACGGCCGCGCATGGGCCGGGTGGGACGGAACGGACCGCGGGCGCCCGCCTTGGCGCGGGCCAGAGACAGCGGATCGGCAGCCCGGAGGATGGGTTCGGGAGCGAGCGAGCGCAACTCCTGTGGAGCCGCCCGCATGAGTGACTCGGGCGCGATCGCCTGGATACCGGTCTGGTCCTGACGGCGCCGCGGAGCCGTGGGAGCCAGAGGCCTCTCAACGGAGGGATAGCGGCGCGAAGAAGCCAACGTCAGCAGTCAAGCGAAGGGACAAAACGAAGCATCAACCGCGGGCACCACCGGAAACGGTGATCAGGGAGCCCTTGTCCGTACCACCGCTGGAGCCGGTCACGCGGCTCACGGGCTGGGCAATCTCGTCGTTGCGCTTCGGCTGAACAGGAGCCATGGCGGACATCGGACCGGAGCGGGTGGGATTGCGCCGGCGGGCCGATGCTCCCTCCGTGCCGGTGACACGCTTGCCCCGGTCCCAGTCATCGCCGGTGATGTGCAGGCCGGCAGAGATGCCTTCGCCTGTCACCCGTGAGAGAGGACGTTCGCCCTCTGCCTCTTCAGCAAGGGGGGGAGCAGAAACCACTGCAGGGCCGGGTGCCATGCGCCGAGCCATCGGGATGGTGGCGGCCACGCTGGGGCTGGTGGGGCGGTCGAAGCGGAACTGTTCGGTGCCGGTGACTTTGTCACCGGCCAGATCAAAAGGGCCGGTGATCCTGGCGCTGGTTTCGTAGCGGGTTCCCGTCACAGCGTGGCTTCGTTCCCGCTGCTGATGGGCGGCGCGGGCCGGCGACTGAACGCTGAACTGTTGCCAGGGCTGGGTGTCGAGCGGCTGAGGGAAATCGGCCTCATGGCCCTCGGCGGCACCGCAGGCCTCGTTGAACTGGTCTGCGCCCACGTACGGGGTGCCGGTGACTGGCTCACAGGCACCCTTGGAGGCGCCGGTCATGATGCCGCCGATGCCGGGTTGAAGGCCACTGAGGCGCGGTCCTGGGGTGCCCATGCCGACGGGGACTCTCTGGCGGATCGTGCGGACCGCTTCGGGTGCACACCAGCCGGAAGCCTGCTCAAGGCCGGCATAGGGAGTGCCGGTGACAGCCTTGCAGGTGCCGGGCTCATCGCCAGTGACCTTGGAGGAGCGTCCGGTGTTGGTGCCGGAGACGATCTGCTGCTTGCCGGTGAGGCTGAAGCCCACCTTGGCCGCTTCCGGCTCGGGGCGCGCGCCGCAGAAACCTTCGTACTGCTGGCTGCCGATGTATTCATCACCGGTGACCCTGCGGCAGGTGCCTGGCTCGTTACCGGTGACCTTTTCGGAGCGGCCCACGAGAGTGCCGGTGATGCCCGTACCCCTGAGGGTGTGCACCTGGCCCACCTTCGGCGGCGCCTGACCGGGGCTGGCGATCGAGTCGTTGCCGACGTACTGGGTGCCGGTGGTGCGTACCGAGGCGCCGTGTTCATCACCGGTGACCTTCTCGGAGCGACCCACCATCACACCGGAGACCGGGCGGCCACCGAGGGTCTGGCTGAGGCCCACCTTGCGGGGACTGGGGGAACCGGTGGTGCCGCAGTAAGCCGCCGCCTGGTTAGCGGAGATGTATTCGGTGCCGGTGATCGACTTGCAGGTACCGGGCTCATCGCCGGTGACCTTCTCAGAGCGGCCGACTTCGTTGCCGGTGACGCGGTTGCCATGGGTGGTGGCGGTGACGCGCACCTTGGCTGGCTGCAGGGGGGTGGGTTCGTTCTGGCAGAACAGGCGGAAGACGTCGGCGCCCATGTATTCGGTGCCGGTGACCGGCCGGCAGGTGCTGGCCTCGTTACCGGTGGTCTTCTCGGAACGATTGGCCTGCGTACCGGTGACCACCTGACCTCGGGTGGTTTCACTGGCGCCCACCTTCCAGGTGGCGTCCTGAGCACCGACGGGCCGGTTGGCTCCACGACGGGGACCGCAGGGCCGCGAGGTGCCACCGCAAGGACCCACGGCGCCGGCACCGTTCTTGCTCTTGAGGTCGCGAAGGCGCTGGGCGAGTTCGCGGCTGCTCATCTCGGGGTTGCCTTGCCGCACGACGGCGGCTGTGCCGTTGGAGCCGTTGGTGGCGGCGGATTTTCCATGCTTGGAGAGAGCTTCGCGGCGGGCCAGGCCCCGGGCACGGCTGGGGTTGTGCTGGGCCACCCGGCGGTTGCCGGAAAGGCGGCGATCGTCGCTGCGGCTGGCAGAGCTAGCGGAACCAAGGCCGGCGGTGCGGCCGCTGCCGAGTGACCACTGGTCTGAAGCCGAAGGGCGTTCAGCCGCAGCAGCGGCGGCGTCTGTCTTGCCCTTGCACTTGCAGTCGGCTGGCTTGGCGGCAGCAGAGGTGGAGGGCGCTTCCTTGCGGGTGCGATCGCGGCTGGTGTCGGCGCGCTTTCCCTTCTTGCTGAGGGCTTCGCGGCGGGCCAGCACCAGATCCCGGCTGGGGTTGGCGATTCGCGACGGAATCGAGCGCTGGCTGGATCCACTGGGAGCGGCGCCGAGCTGTTCAAAGCGAGGCGAGCGGCGCTCGGGAGCGGAGACAACGGCAGCAGGTTTGGGAGGGGCCGCTTCCACAGTGCGGGCTGGGCGAGCTTCGGCAGCACCACGCACCCGGTTGGGGCTGGAGGAATAACGCTTCTCAGCAGACTTTCCGGCGGTGGAAAGTGCCAATCGACGTGCCAGTGCCGCTTCGCGACTGGATTGAGTTGCCATATCCGCCCGGTAAGGAAAGTGCCAGTGAACGTTCGTTGCGCGCAGCGTCAGACCGATCGACCGAGCGATGCGGTACTGAACAGAACTGGGAGCGTTTGGAGTGAAAGGAAGGGGAGGAGGTCCCGCCGAAGCGGGACCCACACCGCTTCAGCGCGCTTCGAAAACCACGAAGCAGGAACCCTGGCTCTGGGTGTAGGCGTCGTAGCCCACCAGACGCACGTGGTGATCGGGGTAGGCACGATGGCAGGCCTCGAGCTCACTCACGATCACGCCCAGATCCTTCTCGCCGAAGAAGGGGAGCTTCCAGTACGACCAGTAGGTGGCCATGGAACGGCTGGGATGGACATGCTCAACGAGCGGGCTCCAACCCTGGGCAATGATGTAAGCGATCTGGTCGTAGATCTCGTCCTGGGACATCGGCGGAAGAAAGCCGAAGGTCTCCAGGGTGGCGACTGTTTGATAGTCACCCACGGTGCTCTTGAAGGGCATGGGGGTCCTTGAAGTGGAGGGGAAGGTTCAGAGGAGCTCCGCAGTGGCGGTGAAACAGGTTCACCGCCAGAACGGACTGGGGAAAATCAGCCGACGTCGAGCTTGTCGACGGTGTCGAACTCGAATTTGATTTCCTTCCAGGTTTCGAGAGCGATGGCCAGCTCAGGGCTGTGCTTGGCGGCTTCCATGAGGATGTCGCGGCTTTCCTTCTCGATCTCGCGACCGGCGTTGCGGGCCTTGACGCAGGCCTCGAGGGCCACACGGTTGGCTGCGGCGCCAGCGGCGGAACCCCAGGGGTGGCCGTGGGTGCCACCACCGAACTGCAGCACGGAATCGTCGCCGAAGATCGCCACCAGTGCGGGCATGTGCCACACGTGGATACCTCCGGAGGCCACGGCGAAGACGCCGGGCATGGAGCCCCAGTCCTGGTCGAAGAAGTTGCCGCGGCTGCGATCTTCAGGAACGAAGGATTCACGCAGCTGGTCGATGAAGCCCAGGGTGGTCTGGCGATCACCTTCGAGCTTGCCCACCACAGTGCCGGTGTGCAGCTGGTCACCACCGGAGAGACGCAGGCACTTCGCCAGCACCCGGAAGTGGATGCCGTGCTTGGGATGGCGGTCGATCACCGCGTGCATGGCGCGGTGAATGTGCAGCAGCATGCCGTTCTTACGGCACCACTTCGACAGACCGGTGTTGGCAGTGAAGCCACCGGTGATGTAGTCGTGCATGATGATCGGCTGACCCAGTTCTTTGGCGAACTCGGCCCGCTCGTACATCTCTTCAGGAGTGGCGGCGGTGCAGTTGAGGTAGTGACCTTTGCGCTCGCCGGTTTCCTGTTCCGCCGATTTCACGGCTTCTGCCACGAACTCGAAACGGTTCTGCCAGCGCTGGAAGGGCTGGGAGTTGATGTTTTCGTCGTCCTTGGTGAAGTCAAGACCGCCGCGGAGGCACTCATAGACCACCCGGCCGTAGTTCTTGCCGGAAAGGCCGAGCTTGGGCTTGATGGTGCAACCGAGCAGAGGACGGCCGTACTTGTTCATCCGGTCGCGCTCGACGCAGATGCCGTTCGGCGGGCCGGGGCAGGTCTTGATGAAGGCCATCGGGAAGCGGATGTCTTCCAGACGCAGGTGGCGCAGGGCCTTGAAGCCGAACACGTTGCCCACCAGGGAGGTGAGCACGTTGGTGATCGAACCTTCCTCGAACAGATCGAGGGGATAGGCAATGAAGGCATAGAAGGATTCCTTGTCGCCAGGAACGTCTTCGATGCGGTAGCAACGGCCCTTGTAGAAGTCGAGATCGGTGAGGAGCTCGGACCACACGGTGGACCAGGTGCCGGTGGAAGATTCAGCGGCCACGGCGGCAGCCACTTCTTCTTTGGGAACGCCTTCCTGGCCGGTGACCTTGAAGCAGGCCAGCAGGTCGGTGTCGAGGGGAACGTAGTCGGGAGTCCAGTACGTATCTCTGTACTCCTTGACCCCGGCGTCGTACTTCTTGCTCATGGGGGAAATCTCGTGGTGGGTCGGGTGGGAAGGGGAAAGCTGGGCAGCCCTCGATTCAGGGGCGGTTCAGCTCTCAGTCCTTGGAGCCCAGACCAAAGCTGCTGTTGAGCGCCGGTTCGACTTCACGGTGCGGGCGGGCAATGATGTGGGCTGCCACGAGGCCGTCGCCGACACGCTCGCAGGCGTCAGCGCCAGCGCGAACAGCAGCGTTGACAGCGCCGGTTTCACCGCGCACCAGCACGGTGACGTAGCCGCCGCCGACGAACTCACGACCGATCAGACGCACTTCTGCGGCTTTGGTCATCGCGTCGGCCGCTTCGATCGCGGGCACCAGGCCGCGGGTCTCGATCATGCCGAGGGCGATGCCCATGGTTTCATTCGCCATTGACGACTCCGGAACTGTGAGGAGGAGGTTCGCTAGGAACACTGCTCTTCGGGGTACCCCTGCGTCAAGCGATTTGGGTGGCCCTTCCCATCACCGTCCATGGTGAACCCGATAAGCGCTGCTCATGGGTTCCAGGTCGTTACGCCCTGTGAAGGAAACCGCTGATGTGGCCAGCTTTCCTCTCTCTTTGACGCCGGACGGATTAACCAGGAAGGGACCAACACCCGTGCCCATGGCCTCGACGCCAACCCTGCCGCCCTTGTTGCGTGAAAGCGGCCAGCGGGAGGTCTTTTGTGGTCTCACCTCGATCGTGTGGCTGCACCGCCGCATGCCGGATGCCTTCTTTCTGGTGGTGGGCTCCCGCACCTGCGCGCACCTTGTGCAGTCGGCGGCAGGGGTGATGATCTTTGCTGAGCCCCGCTTCGGCACAGCGATCCTGGGGGAAAGGGATCTGGCTGGCCTGGCCGATGCCAATGAAGAGCTCGACCGGGTGGTGAACGACCTGCTGGAGCGCCGGCCCGAAATCCGCACCCTGTTCCTGGTGGGCTCCTGCCCGTCGGAAGTGATCAAGCTTGACCTGGCCAAGGCCGCGGAGCGGATCAACACCCGCATGCGCGGCCGTGTCCGGGTGGTGAACTACTCAGGCAGCGGCATCGAAACCACCTTCACTCAGGGCGAAGACGGTGCCCTTAGTGCGCTGGTTCCCTTGCTGCCCAGCAGCGATGAAAGCCAGCTGCTGCTGGTGGGAACCCTGGCCGATGGCGTCGAGGACCGCTTCCTCACCCTGTTCGAGCGCCTGGGGGTCGGGCCGGTGCGCAGCCTGCCGCCACGCCAGTCAACAGATCTCCCCGCCGTTGGGCCCGGCACCAAGCTGTTGCTCGCCCAGCCCTTTCTCAGCGACACGGTTCGGGCACTGGAGCGCCGCGGCGCCACCCGCCTCGCCAGCCCTTACCCCCTGGGAGTGGAGGGCAGCCGCGCCTGGATGGCCGCCGCCGCCGCCGCCTTCGGTGTCGACCCCGGCCTCGTGGCGGAGGTGCTCGATCCGCTGGTGGAGCGGGGCCGCCGGGCACTGGCTCCACTGCGGCAGCAACTCGAAGGCAAGCGTCTCTTCCTGATGCCCGACTCCCAACTGGAGATCCCGTTGGCCCGCTTCCTCAGCCGCGAATGCGGCATGGAGCTGGTGGAGGTGGGCACCCCCTATCTCGATCGCCCCCTGATGGCGGAAGAGCTGGCCCTGCTGCCGGAGGGCACGCAGCTCAGTGAAGGCCAGGACCTGGAGCGGCAGCTGGAGCGGGTGCGCGCCGCCCGTCCCGATCTTGTGGTCTGCGGGCTGGGGATCGCCAATCCGCTGGAAGCGGAGGGCATCGCCACGAAGTGGTCGATCGAGCTCGTCTTCAGCCCCATCCACGGCATCGACCAGGCCGCCGATCTCGCCGAATTGTTTGCCCGTCCGCTGCACCGCCGCCAACTCCTGAAATGGAACTGACCCTCTGGACCTACGAAGGCCCCCCTCATGTGGGCGCGATGCGGATCGCCGCCTCGATGGAAGGGCTGCACTACGTGCTGCATGCGCCCCAGGGCGACACCTACGCCGACCTTTTGTTCACGATGATCGAGCGGCGAGATCGCCGTCCCCCCGTCACGTACACCACCTTCCAGGCCCGCGACCTCGGCGGTGACACAGCTGAACTGGTCAAGCGTTCGATCCAGCAGGCGGTGGATCGCTTCCAGCCCGAAGCCCTGCTGGTGGGCGAGAGCTGCACGGCGGAACTGATCCAGGACCAGCCGGGCGCCCTTGCCGGTGGGATGAATCTCGGCGTGCCGGTGGTGAACCTGGAACTGCCCGCCTATTCAAAGAAAGAGAACTGGGGGGCAGCCGAAACCCTCTATCAGCTCTGCCGCAGCCTGCTGCGCGAGCAGGTGCCAACGCCCGGAACTCCACGCCCCTCACCCGATCGCTGGCGGGCCGAAGGCCGCCGGCCGCGGGTGAATCTGCTCGGACCGAGCCTGCTGGGGTTCCGCTGCCGCGACGACATCAAGGAGATCCGCGGCCTGCTGAGCGAACACGGCATCGATGTGAACGTCGTGGCACCGATGGGCGCCAGGCCTGCCGATCTGTTGCGCTTGCCGGAAGCTGACGCCAATGTCTGCCTGTATCCGGAAGTGGCCGGGCCACTCTGCAGCTGGCTGGAGCGCCAGTTCGGCACGCCGGCGGTGCGCACCGTGCCCATCGGTGTGGGAGCCACGCGGCGGTTTCTTGACGAACTGAGCACCGTGCTCGATCTGGAAGCGCCCGAAGCCAACGAGGCCGACCTGCGCTCCAGGATGCCGTGGTACTCGCGCTCGGTGGATTCCACTTACCTCACCGGCAAGCGGGTGTTCATCTTTGCCGATGCCACCCACGCGATCGCCGCTGCGCGCATCGCCGCCGATGAGCTCGGCTTCACGGTGGTGGGCTTGGGCACCTACAGCCGCGAGCTGGCCCGCGAAGTGCGGGCCGCAGCCAAGGACCTGGGGCTGGAAGCCCTGATCACCGATGACTACCTCGCCGTGGAGAAGGCGATGGGAGAGGCCGCACCGGAGCTGGTGCTGGGCACCCAGATGGAACGCCACAGCGCCAAACGGCTGGGCATTCCCTGTGCGGTGATCAGCGCTCCGCTGCACGTGCAGGACGTGCCGGCCCGTTACGCCCCGCAGATGGGCTGGGAAGGGGCGAACGTGATCTTTGATTCCTGGGTGCACCCGCTGATGATGGGCCTGGAGGAACACCTGATCGGCATGTTCCGCCACGACTTCGAATTCGTCGAAGGGCACCGCAGTCATCTGGCTGAGGGAGCGCCGCCCCGTCAGGCTGCGGCAGCCGAGCCTGTCCTGGCCGCGGTGGCCGGGACGCCCCTGGCAGCGGCGGCCAACGGCACCGGCAATGGCGCTGGAGCAGCGGGCGCCACGGCCACACTGGCACCTCCCTCAGTGTCCGAAGGCGTCGCGGTCTGGAGCGCCGACGGCGAAGCCGCCCTGCGCAAGATCCCCTTTTTCGTGCGTGGCAAGGTGAAAACCAACACCGAAACCTTCGCCCGTGAACACGGGTTGGTGGCGATCACCGAAGAGGTCCTCTATGACGCCAAGGCGCATTACAGCAAGTGAGGGATTGAGCGCAGAGCAGCCGGGAGATGTTTCGGTTTGCACCATGCACGAACACGCTTGGCCGTGCTGACCTTGCATGGAACCAAGCCATTGTTCGGCCCCGTTTCAAGGCAAGGATCGCGCTGATGACAGCCACGCTCACGACTCCCACCAATCGCGTTGAAGACGGCGAAGGCAGCCTGCAGGTGCACCAGGACGCCTCGATGAACATCGAGACCGGCGCCCTGGTGATTGCGGTGTACGGCAAGGGGGGGATCGGGAAATCCACCACCTCCTCCAACCTCTCGGCCGCCTTTTCGAAGCTCGGCAAGCGGGTGCTGCAGATCGGCTGCGATCCCAAGCACGACAGCACCTTCACCCTCACCAAGAAGATGGTGCCCACGGTGATCGACATCCTCGAAACCGTGGACTTCCACAGTGAGGAGTTGCGGCCTGAAGATTTCGTCTTCGAGGGCTACAACGGCGTGATGTGCGTGGAGTCGGGTGGGCCGCCGGCTGGCACCGGCTGTGGGGGTTACGTCACCGGCCAGACGGTGAAACTGCTCAAGGAGCACCACCTGCTGGAAGACACCGATGTGGTGATCTTCGACGTACTGGGCGATGTGGTCTGCGGTGGGTTCGCCGCACCCCTTCAGCATGCCCATTACTGCCTGATCGTCACGGCGAACGACTTCGACTCGATCTTCGCCATGAACCGGATCATGCAGGCGATCAATGCCAAAGCCAAGAACTACAAGGTGCGGCTCGGTGGTGTGATTGCCAACCGCTCGGAGGAAACTGACCAGATCGATAAGTTCAACGAGCGCACGGGCCTGCGCACGATGGCCCACTTCAAAACCGTTGATGCCATCAGGAAATCACGCCTGAAGAAGTGCACCATCTTTGAGATGGAACCCAGCCCGGAAGTGGAGGCGGTGCAACAGGAGTACCTGAGCCTTGCTCAGAAGATGCTCAGCGATGTGGAACCGCTGGAGGCCGAATCCCTCAAAGATCGGGACATCTTCGATCTGCTGGGCTTCGACTGAGTACGGATCGCCGGCGGCACGCCCCCTGCCGCCGGCATCACAGCTTCCGGCAGCGATGTTTCCGGCGGTTCACACTTCGGCAGCCGCCCGTTCCACCAGGCGGCGGGCCACTGCCTGCACACCCGTGTGGGCATAGGTGTCGGTAAAGGCGTCCAGGAACACGGCGAACTGATCCAGTCGCCCCTGCCACGGTCCCAGCGTTGATTCCATCGCCCGCACGGCAGATTGGCCGGTGAGGGCGAGCTCAGCAGTGAATCCGCCGGCCCAGCCCAGCCACTGGTCCACGCCCCGGCGCAGAAAGCTGAGGTGGGCCTGATCGCCGCGCCCCGGAATCAGACCGGCCATCTGCCGGTACGAGGGCAGCCGCTTCAGATCTTTCTGGCCAGCCGCCCCCAGCAGGCCATCCAGGCGTTGCAGAGCCTGATCACCGAGCGGCAGCAGGGCATCGAAGCAGATCAAGGCAGCCATCCGCACCCTCGCTTCACCGGCGTAGTCGGCCAGGGCAGCGCCGAAGGCGCCGAAGCTGTCGCCGGGCAGACCATTCACCTGGGTGAAGGCCAGGAGCTCCGCCGCCACCTTCAGGCTCAGGTCCACCGCCTGCAGGGTGTCGCCAGGCGGGGTCAGATCGGCCAGGCGCTTGAGCAAGGGCAGACCAGCGCTCACGTTGGCGAGCAGCCGCACCCCACCGGCCGCGTGCTGGGAACGGTTCACGGCGTCGTACAGGCTGAGCGCGCGGCCGTAGCCCTCGGCGCGGGCACGGCTCAGCAGATCGGCGCGGGAACGGATGCGGGCGATCAGAGCAGGATCGTCGTCGCCGATCACCTCCTTGATCAGGACCTCGGCGCTGCGGAGGTTGGTCCAACCGCCGGGCACCAGGGTGCTGATGCCCTGGAGCGCCAGCACGGTGAGGCCCCGACGGGGAAGACGCTCAAGGCGCTCAAGCACAGTAGGGCGGGCCATCAGCGCACCAGAGCAAGGGATGGGACCGTGGCGGCAGGGCTTGACGAGGGGCCGAGCCGCCTGGGCCGCACAGAAGCGAGGGCCTTGAGGTCAAAGCTCTCCAGCAGCTCATGGCGCTCCTGCGCATCGAGGCCAACGCCCTGGCCGATCACCTTCACCTGAAAGCGGCCACACACCAGCACGGCGCTGGCCTGGCTGCCCTGCTCCACCAGGGGCCAGCCGGCCAGGGTGTCAGCAGCGGCGGCGAACTTCTCGCGGGCCTCGGGGGCGGTGGTGGTGTCGGAGATCGCCAACAGCGCCACCACTTCGCCACTGCGCTTCAGCCTGGCCTCGCTGAAGCCACGCTTCTCCTGGCTGAACACCAGCTCTTCGCCCGGCGAGGCCGCCGGGAACAGGCGGTTGAAGGCCGTGCCGTTGACCACCTGCTGGGCGGGCACATCGCCCACCGTGCCGCCGGGGAGCCAGTCGGAGAAGGGGAGCAGCACCACAGCGCCCCCCACCAGAGCGGCAGCGAGGCCAAGGGCAAGGATCCAGCGCAGGAAGCGGGGCATCGACAGGCTGGGCGAAGAACAGGGAAGGGGAGAATCAGGGAAAGAAAGCGAAGAGGGGCTGGCCGGCGACGGCTCAGCCCAGGCCCACCAGTTGCAGGGAAAGGTCCCAGGTCTGGGCAGCGATGGCGGGATCGCTGGCTTTCTCCGAGAGCTCCTGCACGAACTGCTTGCCGCCCTGCTTCTGCCGGTTGCCCCAGCTCCAGTGGGCACCGGACACGGCGAAGGCTGGATCGGCCACCACTTGCGCCACCCTGACGCCGGCCAGCGCCTGGCTGACATAGCCGCCGGTGATGTTCTTCTGAAACCAGGGGAAGATTTTCTGAAACAGGGGATAGCTGTTGCGGAACAGCGGCGTATCCGCCACACACCCCGGATAGAGCGAACTGAACACGATGCCGGTGCGCTCATGCAAGCGCCGGTGCAGCTCCTGCGTGGTGATCATGTTGCAGAGCTTGCTGTCCTTGTAGGCCTTGCCCGGCTTGAATGGCTTACCGCTGGCCATGGTGATCGGGGCCTTGAACCCTGCCTTGAAGCCGGAGAGATCGCCCAGATCGGCGGGCGCCGGGATCGGGATCTTGCCGCCCAGCTCCTTGGAGTTCGCCGTGACCGTGCCCAGGATCACCAGGCGGCGCGACGGATGGGTGGAGCGCTGCAGATCCTCGAGCAACAGCTGAATCAGCAGGAAATGGCCCAGATGGTTGGTGGCCATCGAGAGCTCGTAACCCTGGGGCGAACGCAGCGGCTGCTTGAGCAGTGGCAGGTACACGGCCGCATTGCACACCAGTGCATCGAGCGGCCGCCCGGTGGCACGGAAAGCCTGCACCAGCCCCCTCACGCTGTCGAGATCGCCGAGGTCCACCTGCAGGTGGGTGAGGCTGGCCTCCGGAAGGGCCAGAGCCGTGGCGGCCGCGCGGGCCTTGGCGGTGTCGCGGCAGGCCATCACCACATGCCAGCCGCAGTCCACCAGTGCCTTGGCGGCATAAAGACCCACGCCCGACGACGCACCTGTGACCATCACCGTGCCGGGCTGGCCGGTGGTGACTGCGGTGCCGGCCGTTGAAGAGGCGGAGGTCTGCTCTGTCGCCATGGGTTGAAGGGACGCGGTGCGCCTCAACCTAAGGAGGGAGCCTCAGGTCTCCGGGGCTTTACCGGCGAGATTCAACAGAAGGAAACGCGCAACGAGCGCGCCAAGGGAAGGGAGGAAGCAGGGTCAACCGCCTGCTGGAGCGGGCTTCGGCGCCGGTGTGGACTGGGCGGCTGATGAATTCTTGAGCTGGGAATCTTCCCAGACGATCCGCAGCCGATTGGGAGCGATCCATTGATCCTGCTCACGAATCAAACGCTGTTCGCCGTCCTTGGAAAAGAGCTGATCGAAGCGTTGCTGAACTTTGCGGAGTTTATTTTTTTCGATATCGAGAATGGCGCTGATTTCGCCGTGGCTGTCAAGCCGCTGCTGGTAAGCACCAGCCAGGTGCACCAGGCTCACGGAGGCGAGCAGGCCAAAGCCGAGCTTCACGGCCAAGCCGATCACGCTGCAGAGAAGCTCCTGGCGTTCACTCGAGGCCTGCCAGCCGTCGGGGTGCAGGTCTGCAGTGGTGCTGGAGGCGGCGGAGCTCAGGCGGGTGACAACCCCGGCTGGGGCGGCAGATCGTCCGTGGCCAATGCGAGGGAGGTCTTTTCCCCCTGCAGGAGGCTTGGCACGGCTGGCCCGGCGCGGGCTGTCGGTGGGAGCCTGACGGGAGCGCAGGGCGGAAGCCAATGGGGGCGGCGCAGGGGTTGCCGTCTTGTAGCAGGCGGAACGCCCCCTGCCAAGGCCTGAAGCTTCAGGAGTTGTAGAGGCTGACGCTCAGACGGATGGCCAGCACGCCGGCGTGGGCCGCCACAACCAGCGCGATCAGAACTTCAACCTGGCTCAGAGAGGTGACCATGGCCGACGAAAACAAGCGTTTGACGCCACCATTGTTGGCTCAACCCTGCCATGGGCCCGACCCAACCGTTGGGCTGTCACAGCTCTTGATCTCCTCCGTTCCCTCCCTGCTGCCCATCTCCGCCGATCAGATTCGGGCCCTCGACACCTCGCCCCTGATGGCCTGGAGTTCGCTCTCCGCCGCCCAGCTGATCGAGCAGGCGGGCAGCCTGCAGCTCAGCTTTGAGTGGCCCCGTCCCCAGGAAGATCCGCGCGAGCTGTCGGAAGTGCCGGAAGTGCGGCTCTGGAACCTGCGGGCCGACGCCCTGCATCCCTGGCTGCCGTTCGTGCTTGATCGCGGCAGCGGCCAGCTGTGCCGGCATGTGGCCATGCTGTTGCCCCACGGCTTCAGCCGCAACGAGGGGATTCGCTTCGCACCGGAAAGCCTGGAGCTCTGGATCACGCACCGGCTTTTTCTGCTCGACGACTGGAGCCGCCGGCACGACCTGCACTGCCGCCAGGGTCTGGGTCAGATGGCGGCAGTGCTCGGCTTTGATCTCGACCCAGCCTTCTGGGCCGCACTGCCGGAGCACTGAAGCCTCAGGCGAGCAGCAACTGCAAGCCGCGCCGTCCGCTGTCCAGTGCCAGCGCCACCGTGATCGTGCGCAGCATCAGCACCAGGCGGCCCTCGCTCACCGTGTCCAGCCGCGCCGCCGACCAGCGGGCGGCCATGGCGGCTGAGCCCCCAAGCAACAGGGCCATCACCGCATCGGCACGCCCACCGGAGAGCAACTCCACCGAGGCGGCCGAGGCGGAGCAGAGCACCGCCAGGGTGCTGAGCCGGATGGCCGCATGCAACGGCATCCTCAGGCCCTTCACCATCAGCGGCACCATCATCAGCCCGCCGCCCACACCGAGCAGGCCCCCGGCAAAGCCAGCCAGCCCTCCCACCGCCACCAGCCCTGGCAGGGGAACGGGTGGCTCCTCTGCACCGGCTGCCGCCCCCCGACGGGGTTCGATCGTGAGGGCCAGCACGGCGTACATCAGCGCCTGCAGGGCCAGCAGGTGCCAGCCCTGCAGCAGCCCGCCCAGGCGGCTGAACGCGACGCCGCTGACGGCCGCCGCCACGCCGATCGCCAGGCAGGGCCGCACGGCGAGGTGGCCCTGCCGCAGATGCGACCAGGTGCCACCCAAGGTGGTGGGCACGATCGCCACGGTGCTGGTGGCCAGGGCCTCATGCGGCGGCAGACCGGTCAGCAGCAGCATCGGAGCGAAGACCAGCCCGCCACCGATACCGAGCAGGCCCGACAGCAATCCGGCCACCACCCCCATCAGCAGCAGGGGCAGAAGTGGCAGCAGGTCGATCAGCATGGTGACGCCCTGACGCCCAGCCACTGGCCCCTGCATCTTCCCTGACGCCCACCCTGCCCACGCATTGGCGCTGGATCCCGCCCCTGACCAGCAGCGGTGATCGCCAGATGGCCATCGATGATCTGCTGCTCGACGGCCTGGTGCAGGGTTCTGGCCAGGGGGTGCTGCGTCTGTACCACTGGGACCGGCCGACCTTGTCCTTGGGGCACCACCAGCACCGGCTGGAACCCCACTGGCAGGCGCTTGTGGAAGCCGGCCGCCTGTCCATGGTGCGCCGCCCCAGCGGTGGGAGAGCCGTGCTGCATGACGGCTGCCTCACCTACGCGCTGCACTGGCCAGCGGCCAGCGGAAGCCGCGCCCAGACCTACTGCCGCGCCGTCCAGTGGTTGCGGCAGGCACTGGCGGGGTGGGGCCATCCCCTTCACCCTGGGCAGCAGGCCGCCAGCCGTCAGCGCAGCAGCTGTTTCGCCACGAGCACGGCGGCCGACCTGGTGGAGGCGACTGGGGCCAAGCGGGTGGGCAGCGCCCAGCTCTGGCGGCGTGGGCACCTGCTGCAGCACGGCACGCTGCTGCTGCGGCCCTCAAGCACCCGCTGGCTGGAGGTGTTCGGGCAGGAGCCCCCGGCCGCGCTGGCCCCACTGCCGGTGGAGGGTGAGGCGCTGATCGAGGGCCTGCGGCAAGCCGCCCAGCAGGATCTGGGCGGCAGCTGGAGCAGCCGGCCGCTCAGCGGCAGGGAATGGGACGAGGTGGAGCAGCGCCGCGGCAACTTCGCCGTGCGCTGTGGCGGCACCGGTCGGAAGGCGGCTGAGGCGAAGGGGGCGGAGGCGGCCGTGGTGGTGAGGGATGGGCCTCAGCGCGGCACGTCACCGCCGGCCGATTCCAACGCCATGCCGCGGGCCACCTGAGCGATGGCCATACCGAGCGGGTAAGTGCCCTGACGACGGGCCGCCTCAAGCAGCGCCGGAGGCAGGCGTACCCCCAGACGCTTGAGCACGACTTCAGAAAGCTCAGGCCGCTCGATCGTGCCAGTGGGCAGGCCGGAGACCCCCAGCACCAGCAAGCGATCGACGCCGGGCTCATCCAGTTGGACGGCGGCCTGCCAGAGGGGAGCGTCCTCCCGGATCGAGGGGAGCGTGGAGAGGGGCTGCTGGTGGTCGCCCACCCGTTCCTGATCCCAGCGCTGAACAGGCAACGACTGGAGGGGGTCGTCGTTGATCACGCCCTGCCAACGGCCCTGCTCACAGATCAGCACCCAATCGGCCGGTTGGATCGTTTCCTCCTTGCGGCGCAGCTGGCTGAGCTCCCGCAACGAGCAGCTGGACTCGAGCACCCGAAAACGACGCCGGGCGGCTTCACTCACCTTGAGATCGCGCAGGGCCTGCTGCAACGAGAGCAACTGCAGCTGATTGCGGGAGGCACCAAGACCAAACCAGCCCAGCACAATCAACCAGAACGCCCCGAAACCTCCCCCTCGCAGCACCAGCAGGGTGCCCATGCCCACCGCCATCAGGGAGAGGAAACGGCCGATCGCCGCCGCCACCTGAATGCCGCGCCGCTGGCTGCCGGTGAACTGCCACACCAGCGCCTTGACGATCAGGCCGCCGTCCAGCGGCAGCCCAGGCAGCAGATTGAACAGCGCCAGGATCAGGTTGAGCACCCCGAGCTGGGTGACCATCTCGCCCAGCAGGGGCGACAGATGGGCAGCCGGATGGGCCCCCGCCAGCAGCAGCCCCGCCAGGATCAGACTCACGAACGGTCCGGCAGCCGCCACCTGAAGCGCACCGATCGCGGTGCTGCATTCCCGCTCCACGGTGGCCACCCCACCGAGCAGGAAGAGTGTGATGCTGCGCACCTTGACGCCGTGAGCGATCGCCACCAGCGAATGCCCCAGCTCGTGGAGCAGCACCGATACGAACAGCAGCACGGCCGTTGCAGAGGCCAGCAGCCACAACGCCACTGGGGAGGCGCGCCCCACCAGGGAGACGGAATACTGTTGTTGGAATCCTGCCGTGGCCAGACCCAGCACGATGAACCAGCTGGGATGGATCCGCAGCGGGATGCCGCGGATCTTGAACAACATCCAACCCTCGCCCACGCCGTTATCCAGTAGTGCCCCAGGGCTGACCCAAGGCCGTCGAAGCCCGATCCTAGAAACCTGGCGGATGGGCAGGCTGCGATGACCCCACTTCTCAAGATCTGCGGACTTCGCAGCCCGGACCAGGCGTACGCCGTGGCGGCGTTGGGGGTGGAGGCAATCGGCGTGATCGCGGTGCCAGGTTCACCACGGTGGCTGGAGCCCCAGCAGCGCGCTGCGGTGTTCAGCGCCGCACGCCAGGCCAATCCCGCCTGCCTGGGGGTGCTGGTGGTGGCCGATCCCGAGGACGCGATCCAGGAGCAGCTGGATCCCCTCATCGGCGGACATCAATTGCTGCAGCTGCACGGCAACGAGACACCCGAGCGCTGCCGGATGCTTAGCGAAACGCTTGGGTGCCAGGTGTGGAAGGCGCTGCGGATTCGCAGCCCGGAGGATCTGCAGCGGGCCGAGGACTACCGCGAGGTGGTGGCCGCCCTGCTGCTCGATGCCTGGGTGCCGGATCAACTGGGCGGCAGCGGCCGCCGCCTGCCGGTTGCCTGGCTGGAAGGGTTTGCCCCCGGCTGCCCCTGGTGGTTGGCGGGGGGGCTGAGTCCGGGCAACGTGGGTGAGGTGCTGGAGCAGCTTCAGCCCGACGGTCTTGATGCGTCCAGTGGGGTGGAAATCGCACCGGGGGACAAGGACCTGGCCCGGGTGGCAGCTCTGGTGGAGGCCGTGAAGGGAAGCGGAAACGCAGCAGGCGGGAGCTGATGCTGGCGGTTGGCCCCAAAGCGGGCGAGCATCACGGGGTAGCCATCCCCCCTTCCCCTTGAGACCCATTCCATCGTTTTCACTGGCCCCGCTGCTGCTGCTGGCGGCCCTGACCGGGAGTCAGGCGGCCGTGGCACAGGGCATGATCGCTGGCTGCCGGTTGGTGGGCGCCGACCTGCAGTGCGTGCCTGGGCTGACCACAACACCTGAGCAGCAGATCCGGATCATGCAGGGTCAGATCAGCGCCGACACGGCCATGGAAGGGGTTGTGGATCAGCAGATCACAGGACTCAGCCAGTTGCTGCTGCAGGGGGAAACCGCCATTGGCTCCGTGCTGACTGCCCAGCTGATTGCCACCACCCTGGCCACCCTCAGCACCCCGGAGTTCCACTGGTACGTGAAGCGGCCGGGGGAAAGCACCTGGATCCTGATTCCCGGAGCGCAGGGAGGTGCTTACACCATCAAGCCGGCTGATGCCGGCAGCTTGCTGATGGTGGTGGCGGTAACCACTGAAAACGGGCAGGTGAAGCGCGAAGCGTCGCCCCCACTCGGCCCCTTGGGCCAATGATCTGAGCTCAGCTGGTGAGCATTGACTCCTGCTGCTTCACCAGCTCAAAGAATTCCTGCTTCAAGCTGGGATCGTGGCGAAAATCGCCGCGCACCACGGAGTTCACCATGCTGGTCTGGGGCTCCTTGACGCCGCGCCACTTCATGCAGTAGTGCTGTGCCTTCACCAGGATCGCCAGACCCTGGGGCTGGCAGAGACGCTCGATCTCATCGGCCAGGATCATCACGGCCTCCTCCTGAATGTGGGGACGGGAGAACACCCAATCGGCCACACGAGCGAATTTGGAAAGGCCGATCACCCGATCGCCTGGCTTGATGCCGATCCAGCAGCTGCCAAGAATCGGAACCAGGTGATGAGAGCAAGCCGAACGCACCGAGATCGGACCGACGGTGTAGATCTCGTCGAGCTTTTTGACGTTGGGGAAGCTGGCAATCTTGGGCTGCTTGTGATAGCGACCTTTGAACACCTCGTGTAGGTACATGCGAGCGACACGCTCTGCCGTTTCCTCGGTGTTGTGGTCGTTATCGATATCGATCACCAGACTGCGCAACATCTCGCGCACTTTTCCTGCCACCTCGATCTCGAGCTGCTCAAGCTCCCCCTCTTGGAGGTGATCGGCCAGGTTGTCATTAGCGAAGAAGGAGACCCCGGCCTGCTGCAGGCGCTCACGAATGCGCAAGCTGACAGGTGCCGGACCCACTTCAGGCGTAAGGGCACGATCCAGCGGGGTGGAGGAAAATGTGGAGGTCATGGAAGACTCAAAGAACACCAGTTGCGGGCATCAGGGTGAGATCCTCCACCAGTTGAGACGGAGGCTGCTGGGCCAGATACAGCAGAGCTTCAGCGGCCTGATCTGCTGAAAGCATGGCACGCCGATCGAAGGAAGCGTGGACGGTTTCCGTCCCCCACAGGGGGGTATCCACGGCACCGAGGGTGAGCGTGCTCACCCGGATGCCATGGCGACGTTCCTCTTCGGCGAGGCAGCGGCTGAACGATTCAAGCGCTGCCTTGGTGGCGCAATAGGCGCCCCACTCGGGGAAGGCACGGCGGGCTGCGTGGCTGCTCACGTTGATGATCTGTCCCCCACCGATCTGACGCATGGCGGGAAGCACCGACTGGCAGACCTGGAAGACGCTGGTGAGATTCAACTGCCACAACCATTGCCAGTGCTGCAGTGTCATGGCGGCAAGTTCGCCGGTGTAAGCCGCGCCAGCGTTGTTGATCAACACGTTCGGCGCCGCATGGCTTGCCAGCAGTGCGGCGATGGCCGGCGCGATGGCGCTGGGATCAGCAAAATCCACGGTGGCAATGCCCACCTGCCTTCCCTTTTGCCGGAAGGGCTCAGCCACGGCTTCCAGATCCTGGAGCGTGCGTGCCATCAGCAGCAGATCCCAGCCAGCGCCGGCAAAGGAGCGAGCTGCAGCAGCTCCGATGCCCCTGGAGGCACCCGTGATCAAAACCGACGGCAAACCGAAACCGCTCCTGCTGAAACCCTAAGAACCCACGGTGGAATCCGTGGTACCGGCACCGAGCACCCGTCCCATGCGACGGAACTTGTCGTAGCGCTGCTGCAGAAGCTCCGCCTCGCTGAGCTGGCCCAGTACGGCCAACTGCTCGATCAAGGCGCTGCGGAGTGTGTCCGCGGCCTGCATCGGCCCCCAGTGATTCCCGCCTGAGGGCTCATTGAGCACAACATCGATCAACCCGAGTTGCAGCAGATCCGCTGCCGTGATCTTCAAGGCGGTGGCAGCGACAGGGGCTTTGGCCGCATCACGCCAGAGGATGGACGCGCAGGCCTCAGGGCTAGCCACCGTATAGACGCTGTGCTCGAACATCAGCAGCCGATCGGCCACGCCGATGCCCAACGCACCACCGGAACCACCTTCACCGATCACGGTGGCGATCACCGGCACCCGCAGCCGGAACATCTCGCGCAGATTGACGGCGATCGCTTCCCCCTGGCCGAGTTCCTCGGCCAGAACCCCTGCATAGGCACCTGGAGTGTCGATGAAAGTGAGGATCGGCAGCCGGAAACGATCGGCGTGCTCCATCAGCCGCATCGCCTTGCGATAGCCGCCAGGGGAAGCCATCCCGAAGTTGCGGGCCACGTTCTCCTTGGTGTCGCGGCCCTTCTGATGGCCGATCAGCACCACGGGCTGATCGCCGATGCGGCCGACTCCACCCACCAGAGCCTGGTCGTCGGAGCCCCGGCGATCGCCATGCAGCTCCAGCCACTCATCGGTGATCACCTGGATGTAATCCAGGGTGCTGGGACGCTGCGGGTGGCGGGCCACCTGGATCTTCTGCGCCGGAGTGAGGGCGCTGAAGATGTCCTCGCGGCGTCGGGCGGCAAGGGTTTCCAACTGAAGAAGTTGCTGGCTGACATCCACTTCGGAATCCTTTGCCAGCTGCCGGATCTGCTCGATCTGCTCCTCGAGCTCCACGAGCGGCTTCTCGAAATCAAGCAGGGGGCGTCGGGCCATGGGGTGGGGGGGAGGCGGGAGTAGCGAGCCGAAAGGGTCAGGCGACGGCGGCGGCCAGCGGCTGCGGGACCACCGGCTCGAGGCCGAGCGGTTGGAAGCCATGGCGGAGGGACGCGTTGCCAATCTGTTCCATCGACTCGACGCTGATGTTGTTGCGGCCCCAGCTGAAGTTGGTATGCCAACCTTCGAATTCCAGCAGCATCGCCTCTGCAAAACAGGCAAACATCTGGCGCTTGGGATTCTCCATTTCGGCAACTTCCATCATCTGCCAATCGATGTCGTTGAAGAACTCCACCACGCCACCTTTTAGCACGTGCACACCATCACCGGCCGCCTTGGTGTCGAGGTTCTTTGGGTAGCCGCCATCAATCATTAGACAGGGGTGCTGCAGACGCTCACGATCGATCGTGAGCGTCTGCGGCAGGCTCGCAACCCAGACCACCACATTCGCCTCTGCCAGGGCGTCTTCAAGCGCAAGAATGCGGCCGCCTCCGAGCTCGCTCTGCAGATCCAGCAGGCGTTGACGCTGCCGGGCCACCAGCAGGAGCTCACCCACGCCGGTGCGCTGGCTCAGCCAGCGGCACACCCCACTGCCGATGTCGCCGGTGGCGCCCACCACCGCCACCTTGGCGGTGGAGAGATCAATGCCGAGATGCGGAGCGTTGGTTTCAACCTGGCGGCAGATCACCCAGGCGGTGTGGGTGTTTCCAGTGGTGAAACGCTCCCACTCCAGGGTGGTGGAGCGAATCTGCTGAAACTTGGAGAGATCGAAGTTCTCGAAAATGATCGAGGTGAAGCCGCCCAGCGCCGTGATCGCAATGCCGCTCTTCTGGGCGAGCTCCATGGCGTTCTGAACTTTGCGCGTGGCCGTCTTGAAGCGGCTCAGCATCTCCGGCACGAAGCAGGAGTCGATGTAGACCCCTTGGATGGTTTTGCCCGTGAGGCTGGTGACACTGACCTTTTCCAGCAGCTGAGGCGGCGCGCTGCACCACACGTCCAGATCGCCGGCGGCGAACTCGTCGTAGCCGAGAGCTCCGGCCTTGCGACGCGCCTCTTCGAAGCTGCTGGAGTGACCGATCAGACCGAACATGGGAGATGCGTACCCTCAGGCTGAGGGGAAGGTGGCGGGGGCCACAGGGTTGCGCACGCTACATCGGCGGTTGCAAACCGAGGCAGCTGCAGGGTCCATGTACAGACGGAGGGCCGAACCCCGATCCAGCCACCAGACCCCCTCCTTGAATCAGCCGATCAGGGCGGCAGCGGCCATGCGGGCGATCTCGCGGGTGGAGAAGCCGATCTCGGTGAGCGCTTCCTGGTAGGCGATCAGGAAATCTTCGATCAGGCTTTCTTTCTCCATGCCGAGCACGGCTGCATCACCAGCAACCTCTTCAAGCATGCGGCGCACGAGAGGGAGATTGTCGCGGTTGGCTTGCTCAAGCTCAGCGCGGGAAGCTTCAAGGTTGGCTTTCAGCCACTCCTGGCCGTAGTTCAGGTGGGTGTATTCATCACGCACCACACCCTCAGTGATCTTGCGGGCGAAAGGATCAGCGACCGGAATGTAAATGTGATAGGCCGAGATAGCGAAGGCTTCAATCAGCAGGGCCTGAATCAGCAGACAGGTCACCACTTTGCCTTCAGCCAGGGCCGCCTGGAAGTTGCCGTGCAGCGGCAGGAAGAAGCTCTTGGCGAAGGGCATGTCTGCCGTGACGCTCAGATTGCGGGCACAGGCCTGGAAGCCCTTCATGTGCTTCAGCTCCATGCGCGCCAGGCGGGCCAGTTCCTCCGCCTCATCGGGAAGCAGGGTCCCAAGGGAGATGTAGTTGTCGTGGGCTTCCTGCTCACCCTCGATCACAATCGCGTTGATGCGGCTGTAGGCGTCTTTGTAGAGGTCGGTGGTGAAGTCCGGCAGTCCGGCAAGATCGGCCCCGGCCTCCTCGCCGGCTCCAAGGGATGACGTCTGAACGTCAAGGCTGGCCGCCGGAGTGTCGAGCGCAGGCATCGAGGACAAATCGTGAAGGCTTCGACTGTAACCACCGCCGGCCATCTCTGGTCTGCCGCCGTTCAATCGCTGCGTAAGCGCCCACGCGGTGGCCACGGGCTGGCCAGCAGGGATTCCAGCCGCTGAAACCAGCCCGCCACCAGCCGCTCGAACAGTTGCTCGCCGAGGGCGGCGCTGGCGCCGCGTGCATCGCCCACCACCCCCGTGGCCGACACATCCGCCGTGAGCCAGGCGTACGGCACGGCGCCCTCCAGGCTCCAGCCGCTGGGGGGTGGGGGCTGCAACTGACCGTCGCAGGGGCGCTCGGGCCCCACCCACTGCGGCTGCAGGTGCAGCATGAGGCTGGTTTCCGCCAGGCCGGCGTGCAGACCATCGCTGCGTTCGGGTTCAGGCAGCAGGGCGCCGATCCCTTCCGGACCGCTCCAGAGGAAACAGGGCAGCACCGCCAGTGCCGGATGGGCGGCGCGCAGCTGGCGGGCAGCCACCTGCAGCAGGGCGATCTGGCCGCCGTGGGCGTTGAAGAGCACAAGGCGCTGAAAGCCGGCGGCCGCCAGCTGGGCACCGATCGTCATCACCTGGGCGATCAGCAGCTCAGCCGGCAGGCTGCAGGTGCCGGGGAAGGCAGCGTGTTCAGGTGAGAAGCCGAACCAGGACACCGGCAGCCGCCAGATCGGCAGATCGTCCGCCAGGCGGGCAAGCACGGCATCGGCCACCCGATCGGCGAAGAGAGCATCGGTGCCGAGCGGCAGGTGAGGACCGTGCTGCTCGACGGCGCCGAAGGGCCAGAGCACGGTGCTTCCCGGGCGACTCGCCGCCGCACGCACCTGAGGCCAGCTGAGCCGTTCCAGCGCTCGCTCCATGACCCAACCCTTGTGTTCGGCCCTGATCCTTACAGTGGGCAACTGTCTGCTCCCTTGGACCATGGCCGGCTCCGGCAACCAGCAGCCGCGACAGCCCCGGGAAGGAAGCCGGCGTCCCGTGCCCCCGACGGCGCCGCGGCAACCCGCAGGGGCTCCGGTGCGCAAGCCCCCGCAGGTGTTGCACATCAGCCGCAAGGACGACGAGCCGGTGGTCGACACAAGTGCCCCGATCGCCGCTGATCCGCCCACACCGGTGGCTGCTCCCATGGCCGTGCGACCGGCGCCCCAGGCCCCGGAAGCCGCCACCATCTCCGACGACGACCGCTTCGAAACCGCCAGTCTCGAAGGCCTGACGATGGCCGATCTGCTGGGGCCCGCCCCGGAAACCGGCCGCAAAGCGGCACGCAAAACAGCGCCTGCGGCAGCAGCGGCGCCCGGCCAGCCGGCCCGTCAGGTGGACGATTTCGATTTCGACGAAGAAGCCTTCCTTGCCGCGCTTGACGAAAACGAGCCGGTGGGCGTTTCCGGCGAGGTGGTGCCCGGGGTTGTGATCGGCGTCGAAAGCGATGGGGTGTATGTGGACATCGGCGGTAAGGCGCCGGGCTTCATGCCCAAAAGCGAATGCGGCCTCGGTGTGATCACCAACATCAAGGAACGCTTCCCCAAAGGCCTGGCGGTGGAGGTGCTCGTCACCCGCGAGCAGAACGCCGATGGCATGGTCACGATCAGCGCCCGCGCCCTCGCTCTGCGCCAGAGCTGGGAAAAGGTGCGCCAGATGGAGAAGGAGGGCAAGGTCGTGCAGGTCAAGGTGACCGGCTTCAACCGCGGCGGTGTCACCTGCGACCTCGAGGGCCTACGTGCCTTCATCCCCCGCTCCCAGCTCCAGGACGGCGAAAACCACGAGCAGCTGGTGGGCAAGACCCTCGGCGCCGCCTTCCTGGAGGTGAGTCCCGACAACCGCAAGCTGGTTCTCTCCGAGAAGCGCGCCTCCACAGCGGCCCGCTTCTCCGAAATCGAAGTGGGCCAGCTGGTGGAGGGTCAGGTGGTGGCCGTCAAGCCCTATGGCCTGTTCGTGGATCTCGGCGGGGTGAGCGGCCTGCTGCACCAGTCGTGCATCACCGGCGGCACCTTGCGCGAACTGCGCGAGGTGTTCGATCAGGGCGATCGGGTCCAGGCAATCGTCACCTCCGTGGACCCCGGCCGCGGCCGCATTGCCCTCAACACCGCCCTGCTGGAAAACCAGCCGGGTGAACTGCTGATCAACAAGGAACAGGTGCTGCTGGAAGCAGGCGATCGAGCCAACCGGGCCCGCCTCACCCTGCGGCAGCAGGAGCAGGCGCCGGAATGAGCGGTCCTGCCACCGCAGCACCCAGCGCCGACTGGGAACTCGACTACTACTCCAGGCCCGTGCTCGAGGTCGATGGCAAGAAGCGCTGGGAGTTGCTGATCTGCAGCACCCCGGCCTTTGGGAACTCTCGGTCGGCGTTCCGGTGGGTCAAGGTCTGTCCGGCCACCAGCGTGAATTCGATCTGGCTGCAGGAGGCGCTGGCCGAGGCCCTCACCGCCGCCGCCGCCGAGGGCCTGGCAGCGCCGCGCCGGTTGCGGTGCTGGCGCGCCTCGATGCGCACCATGGTGCAGCGTGCCGCCGACGCCATCGGCCTTGAAACCGTGCCGAGCCGGCGTTGCTACGCGCTGATCGAGTGGCTGCAGGAGCGGGAGCAGCAGGTGTATGCCATGGAGGAGGGCTTCATGGCAGGTCCGCTGGCGCCTGCCCCGCTGCCGCCCCAGGCGCCGGCCATGCTGCTGCCGGAAGCGGTGCGCGGCGACAGCTGGAGCTGGGCCACCCTCAGCGTGGCCGACCTGCGCGAAGCCGCCGGCTGGGACGTGGGCTTCGATGGGCTGGTGCCCCTGCCCGCCCAGCTCAGCGACACGGCATCCGTACCTGGCATCCGGGTGTTCAGTGCCCGACGCTCCCTGGCGATCGCCGGCTGGGTGGCCGGGCTTGAGCCCGTGCGCCTGCGTCTCGATGCGGGCGCACTGGTGCTGGAGGCGGGGCTGGAGAACAGCTGGCTGCTGGGTCGCCTGGACCCCGCCGAGGCGGAAGCCGCCCAACAGGCCTTCGTGGCCGCCCGGGACGAGGCCGGTGGGTTGCAGTTCCTCGCCATCCAGAGCGACGAGCGCTCAGAGCGGTTCGAAGGCTTCTGGCTGCTGCGCGATCTCCCTGCCGGCTGAGCGCCACTCCATGGCTGAAGCCACCCCACCCCCCTTTGATCGCACAGACCTGGGCTTCAATGCCCTCGCCGGCTGGACGTGGGTGGGCACCTACGGGGGCTATTACCTGCAGGCAGATCTGCTCTCCGGCTTCGAGCACGGCTTCTTCAGCCGCCAGTGGAGTGGCCGGGGGCCCCACGAGTTGGCCGGCTTCATCAGCGCCGGGGTCAGCGTTCACCGCACCCGTCAGATTCACGGCGCAGCGGTGGTGCCTGCCGCGGCGGCCATCGCCGAGCCCTGGCCCGAGGCTGATGGGCTGTTGAGCGATGCGGGCGGCCAGAGCCTGTGGGTGTGCGGCGCCGATTGCACGCCCGTGCTGATCGCCGATCGGGGCAGCGGTCAGGTGGCAGCCTGCCACGCCGGCTGGCGGGGGGTGGCGGGGCGGATCGTGCCGGCGGCGATCGAGCGGCTTGAAGCCGGCGGCAGCCGGCGCCACGACCTGCGGGTGGCCCTGGGCCCGGCCATCAGCGGCCCGGCTTACCAGGTGCACCGCTCCGTCTCCCTGCAGGTGGCCGCAGCGGTCTCTCCTGCTCCCTTGCCCAGCGAGACAGCCCTTGAGCAGCTGGCGCAAGCCGGTGCCCGCCAGGCCGATGCCCACCCCGATCACGACCGCCTCGACATCCGCCGCGCCACCGCTGCCCAGTTGCGTGCGGCCGGACTGCATGACGAGCAGATCAGTGTCTGCCCGCTCTGCACCAGCTCGGAGCCGCTGCTGTTTCACTCCTGGCGCCGGGACCAGGTGAAGGCGGTGCAGTGGAGCGGCATCGTGTCCCAGGGCTAGACCTGGCCGGCACGGGCAGGTGGCCCGCCAGGGCTACGGCCACAGCTCCAGCTGATCGGGATTGACCCGGCCGCTCGAGCCCCGCCGGTGGCGCGACGCAGCCGCCGGGCGCGTGGGGCCCGGCCGCACCCCAGGGCGAAACCAGCTCTCGAGCGCAACCTGCGCTGGTGGGTCGAGTGCGGCCAGCTCCAGCGGTGGCGGGAACAGCTCGGCCCGCTCCTGCTGGGCCCAGGCCACCACCGCCGCAGGGAGACGATCGGCCCCGAAGGGCACCGGCTGGCCCGGCATCGCCGCCATCTGTCGGGCGGGGTTCAAGGCCGGATCCGCCGCCTCGCGCCGTGCCGCCAGCTGGCGGATCCGCTCGCGACGGGCCTGCTCGTAGCTCAGGATCGGGGCAGGGTAAGCCGCCATCGGCGGCGGACAGGTCAGCTGGTCATTGGTGAGCTCGGCCAGCTCGGGCAGCCAGCGGCGGATGAACAGCCCCTGGGGATCGCAGCGCTGCACCGCCACCGCCCCCGGGTGATAGATGCGGGTCCAGGCCTGCGCCTCCCGCTGGGTGACACCGGCCTGCATCGCCCACTGGTAGTGATCGATCGGGCAATCGCCATCGATCAGGTGGCGCATGAAGTGCAGGGCCCCGAAGCGCCAGTCGATGCCGCAGAGATTGGCCAGGAAGCTGGCATAGATCGCCCGGCTGCGGAAGTTCAGCTCCTGCCAGCCGCCTGAACCGCGCAGGCAGCGGGCAGCGGCGTCAACCATGGGAAAACCGGTGCGCCCCTCTTTCCAGGCGGCATAAAGCTCCTCGTTGAACGGCCAGGGTTCCTGATCGAAGCAGCGCCAGAGGGAGCGCAGCTCCAGCTGAGGCAGATAGCGGAAGCGTTGGGCCATCGATGTGCCCCAGCGCAGGCGGCTGATCAGCTGCCGGGCACTGCGCTGCCGGCGATCGTCAGGGTGAGCGACCAGGGGGGCCAGCCGGGCCACCACCTGGCGCGGGCTCAGCACGCCGAACTTGAGATGGGGACTGAGGCCGCTGGTGACCCTGGCCGAGGGCACGCTCAGCTCCCAGTAGTAGGTCTGAGCCGCCGGACCTTCGAGGAAGGTGCGCAGCAGGGACTGGGCCGCCGCGCTGCCGGCCGGCGGCAGCGGTTTGCCATCGGACTGCAGCCCCAGCGCTTCAAGGCTGGGTACCGGCAGATCCGCGAGCGGATCGGCGGGATCGATAGGCCGGTCGGGATCGGCTGGAGCCGGCACCATCAACTGACTGGGCGCCGGTAGGGGCGTGCGGGCCACTGCCTGCTGCCAGAGCTGGCGATAGCGGGGATAGGGAACCAAGGCGTCCACTGCTCCCACCGGCTCGACCCAGCGGATCGGCACAGCGGCGGCGGCCAGCAGGCGATTGACCCGGGCGTCACGCACACGCCCCACGATCCGCTCACTGTCGGTGTGGGCCATCACGCCAGTGGCGCCGCCCTCCCGCACCAGCCGCAGCAGCTCAGCGGCCGGATCACCGAAACGCACCAGCAAGCGGCCGCCCCGTCGCCGCAGGTCTTGGTCGAAGGCCTGCAGCGTGGCCAGCAGGAAAGCAACGCGGGCCACACCGGTTTCCGGATGAAACAGGAGCTGACGGTCCAGAACGAACAACGGCAGCACCGTGCCGAGGCGGCTGGCCTCCAGCAGCGGCTGGTGATCGCTGCAACGCAGATCACGGCGGAACCAGATGATCGTGCGGGTCAAACTCGAGGGGGAAACGACAAGCCACAGCGTGGGGCATGGGAACCACCAGCCGCGAATCCTTACGGTGCATGGGCGAGATAGCGATGAGCATGACCAGATGAGGTGGTCGATGCGCCCTGAAGGACCGCAAAAACCCTTGCATCAAACAAACGTTTATCAGATAATGAGAAGGTTCTGGGTGAAAGGCCAATGTTGAGTGGCGCCGACCTTCTCGCCAAAGTCAAGGAGATGGGGGATGCAAGCAAATCCGACATCGTGCGGGCCTGCGGCTATGTCTCCACAAAGAAGAACGATAGTGAGCGCCTGAATTTCACAGCCTTCTACGAGGCACTGCTCAATGCCAAGGGGGTGGATTTCGGGGCCAATCCAAAGGTAGGAAAGGGCGGACGCAAGCTGAGTTTCACCACAAAGGTTCAGTTCAACGGCAACCTGATGGTGGGCAAGGCCTATACCGCCCTGCTCGACCTGAAACCGGGGGATGATTTCGAGATCAAGCTGGGGCGCAAGCAGATCCGACTCATCCCGCTGGGCTCCGACGACGAAGACGAGTGAGCGCAACGGCTTCGGCCACTTTGATGCCGTCGATTGCCGCAGAGAGGATCCCCCCGGCGTAACCAGCCCCTTCCCCTGCCGGGAAGAGCCCCGCAATGTTGAGGCTTTGGAAATCATCCAATCGGGGAATTCGAACTGGCGATGAGGTGCGCGTTTCCACCCCGGTCATGACGGCCTCGGGTGCCGCAAAGCCGGGAATGGAACGCTCGAACGCCGGCAGGGCCTCCATCAGCGCCTGCACGGCGAACGGGGGCAGGCAGCCGCGCAGATCGCCGTAGCGCACCCCCGGCGCGTAGGAGGGCTGGGGGGCCGTCGCCGACAGGCCAGACGCCGGGCCAGGCGGGTGAGAATCCGGGGCAGAAGGAGCGACGGTCCGGTCGATCTCTTCCGCTCCGCTGGCCAGGAAATCGCCCAGGCGCTGGGCGGGGGCGTGGTAGGTCGAGCCCGCCGCGCGGAAGGCCGCCGCCTCCCAGTGGCGCTGAAACGCGACCCCCGCCAGGGGGTCGCCGGGCGCCTTGCCATAGGGCGCCAGGTCTTCGAGGCCTACCGTCACAACGATGGCGCTGTTGGCGTTCCGTTCGTTGCGGGAGTGCTGGCTCATGCCATTGGTCACCACGTGGCCCGGCTCCGAGGCGGCGGCCACCACGAGCCCGCCGGGGCACATGCAGAAGCTGTAGACGCTGCGGCCGGCGCTGCCGTGATGCACCAGCTTGTATTCGGCTGGTCCAAGACGCCGGTGACCGGCGAAGGGCCCCCAGCGGGCCCGATCGATCAGCTCCTGGGGGTGCTCGATCCGCACGCCGATCGAAAAAGGCTTGGCTTCGATCGCCACCCCCACAGCCTCCAGCATCGCGAAGGTGTCCCGGGCGCTGTGTCCCACCGCCAGCACCACGTGGTGGGCCGGCAGCACGGAACCATCGGCCAGCACCACCCCAGAGATGCGCTGCTGCCTGCCACCCTCACCGTCACAGGGCTCCAGCACGAGGCGATCGACGCGGCTCTGGAAGCGGATCTCACCCCCCAGCGCCTCAATGCGGGCCCGCAGCCCACGCACCACGGTGGCCAGCTTGAAGGTGCCGATATGGGGGCGCTGCAGGGTGAGAATCTCCGCATTCGCTCCGCAGGCCACCAGCTCCTCCAGCACCTTGCGCCCGTGGTGCAGGGGATCACGCACCTGGCTGTAGAGCTTGCCGTCGGAGAAGGTGCCGGCGCCACCCTCGCCGAACTGCACATTGGATTCCGGGTCGAACGGACGCTGATGGCGCCAGAAGCCGAAGGCATCGGCAGTGCGTTCCTTCACCGGTTTGCCGCGCTCCAGCAGCAGCGGCCGAAAGCCCATCTGGGCCAGCAGCAGGGCCGCGAAATAGCCACAGGGACCGGCGCCGATCACGATCGGTCGATCCTGGGGGTCGGCGGCGTCAGCCTTGCCCACGAAGCGGTAGGTGGTGTCCGGGGTGGGCCGCAGGTGCGGATCGTTGCGGAAGCGGCGCAACAGCGGTTTCTCGTCGGCCAGCTCCAGATCCACGCTGTAGCTGAAGCGGATCTCCGCCTTGCTGCGGGCATCCACGCTGCGCTTCACCACCCGGTGGCCGAGCAGAGCGGCCGCGGGAAGCCCCAGCCGCCGCAGGATCGCCTGGCGCAGATCCTCCTCCCCGTGATCGAGAGGGAGCTTGACTTCGCTGAGCCGCAACACAGGATCTGCCACCGCGCCTGGCGCGGCCTGACGCACCCCCTCATTCCAACAGTCCGTGCCCCGCTCGCACAGGCCGAGTCGCGCCGGCCGGGCCGGCCGGTTGCCGCCGGAAGGGTTGCAAAGCTGTGCGCCCCAACCCATCCACCGCCAACCGAGACCAAGCGGTGCCAGGGTGGGGGGACTTCCCGCTTTCGCATGGGACTCACCCACTGCCCCCTCTGCGTCGCTCTGGCGGTGTTCAGCGCGGTGCGCTTCAGCGCCCATGCCGTGCTGCTGTGGCAACTGGTCCGCCCCGCTCCCGCGGCATCTGGTGGGCGCCCCTCGCGCCTGCGCTGGCAAGGCGTCTAGCGTCCGGGGCCAGCCGCTCGCCCGCCTCCATGGCCCTGCATGCCACCTATCTCGGTGCCAATGGCTGGTTGCTGGAGTTCGGTGCCCTGCGCGTGCTGGTGGATCCCTGGCTCACCGGCCCCCTGGAGTTTCCACCTGGCCCCTGGTTTTTCCGTGGCGAGTTGCCGCAGGAACGTCCCGCTCCCTTGCCGGTCGATCTGCTGGTGCTCACCCAGGGGCTGCCCGACCATTGCCATCCCGCCAGCCTGGCGCTGCTCCCGCCGACCACTCCGGTGGTGGGGTCTCCCGCGGCGGTGGCCCGGGCGCGTGCGCTTGGCTTCACCCAGCTCACCGCCCTGGCGCACGGCGAACGCCACTGCCACGAGCAGCTGCGCCTCACGGCTTCGCAGGGGGCTCCGGTGCCGCAGCCGGAAAACGGCTACCTGTTCGACCATCCAGGCGGCCGTCTCTACCTGGAACCGCATGGGTTCCTTGATCCCAGCCTGCCGGAGCAGCCGCTGGACGCCGTGATCACGCCTGTGGTGGATCTGGGTCTGCCGCTGGTGGGGGCGTTCGTGAAGGGCCAGCAGGTGCTGCCCCAGCTGGTGGAGCGTTTCAAGCCTCTCACCGTGCTGGTGAGCACCACCGGCGGGGATGTGCGATTTGAGGGTGCCCTGAACCGGCTGCTCTGGCTAAGGGGATCGCTGCAGGCCGCGGCGGCGATGCTGCCCGAGGGGTGCCGGCTGATCGATTCAAGGGCCGGCGAGCGCTACAGCCTGGAGCAACGCCAGCCAGCCGCCGCCGTGGCCCATGCTGGTGGCGCCAGTTCAGGCACCGCCGCCAGCTGACGCGACCAGTGAGCTCAGCCGGCGGTGCTGAGCAGCATTTCCGCCAGCAGCGCGGTGCAGGCTCCCAGCAGGAGGCAACGAAACCCCTTGCCGAGCAGGCTGTTGAGCAGGATCGCTTGCATCGGGATCATGGTGGGGCCTCGAAGGGAAAGGGGGCGGGCGCGGGGGTCAGGCGGCAGCGGCGCGCAGGCTGATCACAGCGGCAATCGGCACAGCGAACGGGGGCGAGCCGCTGCGGGTGAGCGGCCAGCGGCGCACCCAACAGCGGTCGTCGATGTCATCGACGCTCACCACCTGGAAGCTGGTGCCGGCCTGGCTGGCCAGAAGCACAAATTCACCGGGTTGAACAGACATCAGCAGAAGAGGGGAACGGGAACGCAGGCCTCGCTGGTGAGCGACGGCGTGAGCCAACACAGAAGGGAGAAGGTTGACCCCCGAAATGTATCGGAAGATTGCGAACAATTGACAGCCAGTCACATCGCAGTCGCATCAGTCGGCAAATGCGGACCATGACTGTCGGCCGATCGCGGCGCTGACACACGGGCGCTTGACCCAGTGCCTGCCCAGCCGAAGCAACGCCAGCGGCTGTAGATGCGCCTGTCCAGCCTTTCCGGCACCTGGCAGTCAGCGCTCGGGTCAGCTGTCTGGCTCGTCTTCCAGCAGCAGCGAATGGAACTCGCGATACAACTGCTCGTGCTCGCGGATGGCGGCGGCAGCGGGGGCGCCCGCCAGGGGGGTCCGGGGCGTTCGGGCGGGGCCAAGGCCCCCAGGAACCGCCGGTGCTGCTGCCGCTCCAGCAGGCGCACCCGCTGGCGGCTGCTGGCGCTGACGCTCCCGCCTGGCGGTCTCGAGCGTCGCAAGACGCTCCATCAGATGGGGCGGCACCAAGCCATCGGGGCTTGCTTTGACCAGCTCATGAAACAGCTTGTCCGGGTCCTGCTCGGTTTCCACCGCATGCAGCCGCTGCTGCTGCGCGGCAGTGGGGCGGGCCTGCGGGGCCGGCAAGGGCTGGGGAAGCTGGCGGCCCAGCTCCCGAAGCCGCTCAAGGCTGCGGGGATCAAAGCTCATGGCACGGAAGGAGGACCATCAGGCGCAGCCGAGGCTGGCGCGGGTGGAGCGGCCGGTGACGGGGTTGGTGCCGGTGGCATCGAGGCAGAGCTTCTTCAGCACATCGGCCCGGAAGGGAACATTGGTGAAATCAGCGCCATCGATCTTCACCGCGTTGAACTTGGTGTTGAACGCGAAGGCATCTTCCAGTAAGGCGTCGCGCAGGTCGGTGCCATCGAGCACCGCGGAGTCAAGAGTGGCCTCACGCAGGTCGGCGCCATGGAGATCCGCATCCTGCAATTTCGCACCGAACAGGGTGGCCCCCCGCAGATCGGCACCGGAAAGATCGGCCTCGCGCAGGTTGGTGAGGCTGAAGGTGACGCCGCGCAGATCGCTGCCATGAAAATCGGCGCCGATCAGCACCTGCTTGGCATAGTCCATCGCCGCCTGGGCCGGCGCCGCCGGCAATAGCGCCACGCCGAGCGCCAGCACCAGCAGCAGCGAAGCGAGCCAGGAACGGCAAGGAAGTCCGGCGCGGCAGCGCAGCGGGGAGGCCATGGCAGCAAGGGACAGAGAGGGAACCTTAGGAACAGACGCCTTGGCCGTTCGTGGAAGGAGCCCGACCGCAACAGAGCGCCGACCGGGCACGCAGCCGTTGCACCGTGCCCGGCCGCTGGGCGGAGCAGCGGGCGCTGCGGCTGCTGCAGACGCGCGGCTGGCGGCTGCTCTCTCAGCGGTGGCAGTGCCGATGGGGCGAACTCGACCTCGTGCTGCTGAAGCCGGGCCGGTTGCTGCTGGTGGAGGTGAAGGGCCGGCGCCGCAGCGGTGCCGATGGCTGGGGCAGGGCCAGCGTGAATCGACGCAAACGGCAGCGGCTGGCGGCCGCCTGGTCGTGCTGGCTGTGCGAACACCCCTGTTGGAGGCACCTGCCGGTGGAAGCGGTGTGCGCGCTGGTGCCGCTGCCACCGGCCCGGGCACCGGTGTGCTGGCTGCGGCTCGAATGGTGAACGCGGGTGGGCCGCTCAGGGGCTGGACAGGCCAGCGGGGGCGGGCGTGCTCGTGCCGGGAACCGACGGATCGGGAACGGTGAACTCCACCGTGCAGCGGTAGCGGGTGTTGTCCATTCCCACCGAAAAGTCTTCGCAGCGCGTGCTGGTGACCGTGGCGCCCGCCGGCACCTGCTGCATAGCCCTTTGTTTGGCGTTGTCACGGTCCCAGACGGAATCGGCGGTGGCGCTGCCAGCCAGCGCCGGACCACTCAGCAGGGGCATGGCCAAAGCACCGATCCAGCCGACCCAGGCCAGTGAATGACGACCAGGGTGCGCTGTGTGCCGCGCCCGGCTTCGGATGAGCGCTGCAGGGCTCACGGCAGCCGGCGGGACGCCAGCCGTGGCCGAAGCCGCCGATGCCACTGGCTCCACCCGCTCTGCGGGCTCAGCGTGTTCAACGGGTGCCATGGGTTCAACGCGTACCAATGCAGCCATCGCCCGGCCCCCGTCACTGCACCTTCTCTAGCCGCACCGGAAGGCAATGTGGGAGATCTCACGCCCAGGGTCATGACCTTCAGCGGCCACCGGGCCCGCAAACGCTTCGGCCAGCACTGGCTCACCGATGCCGGCGTGCTCGATCGCATCGTGCAGGCGGCCGAACTCGACGTCCACGACCGGGTGCTGGAGGTGGGGCCGGGCCGGGGGGCGCTGACCGAACGGCTTCTGCAAACCCCCCTGGCCAGCCTCACGGCAGTGGAACTCGACCGCGACCTGGTGGTCGGCTTGCGCCAGCAGTTTGGCGGCGATCCCCGCTTCTGCCTGCTGGAGGGGGATGTGCTTGAGCTTGAGCTGCCGTTGGCCACCAAGGTGGTGGCCAACATCCCGTACAACATCACCGGTCCGCTGCTGGAGCGGCTGGTGGGCCGGCTCGACCGCCCTGCCCCTACGGCGTACTCGCGGTTGGTGCTGCTGGTGCAGCAGGAGGTGGGGGAACGCATCCGCTGCCGTGCAGGCAGCAGCGCCTACAGCGCCCTGAGCGTGCGCATGCAGTTGATGGCCCGCTGCAAGGGCGTGTGCGCCGTGCCCCCTCGCTGCTTTCAGCCGCCGCCCCGGGTGCACTCGGAGGTGATCGTGATCGAGCCCTTGCCACTGGCGGAGCGGCTGCCCGTTTCCGTGGCCGCCACGGTGGAGCGGCTGCTGCGGCGCTGCTTCGCAGCCCGGCGCAAGATGCTGCGCAACACCCTGGCGGGCCTGCTGCCGGCGGAGGCACTCAGTGCCCTGGCCGCTGCCGCCGGCATCGATCTGCAGCAGCGCCCCCAGGACCTGGAGCCCCAGCGCTGGGTGGCGTTGGCGGAGGGCTTGAATCAGGCCGAAGCCTCGGCGCCAGCCGCCCCTCTCAGCGCAGACAAGGCGAGCCTCCATCCCGATCCGTAGCCCAACGCAACCCATGGCAGCACTGAGCCGCAGCCTCACCGTTCTCGCTCCCGCCAAGATCAACCTGCACCTCGAAGTGCTCGGGTTGCGGCCGGATGGCTTCCACGAGCTGGCGATGCTGATGCAGAGCATCGATCTGGAAGACCGACTGGTCCTGCACGAACGAGACGATGGCCGCCTCCAACTGAGCTGTGACCGCCCGGGACTGCCAACGGACGGCACGAACCTGATCAGCCGCGCCGCCCTGCTGCTGCAGCAGCGGCTGGAGGGGCCGCTGCGGGGCGCCGACATCCACCTGGAAAAACGCATCCCGATCGGAGCCGGGCTGGCGGGAGGGTCGAGCGATGCGGCTGCCGCCCTGGTGGGCCTGCACCAGCTCTGGAACATGAATCTCCCGCAGCCGACCCTGCTGGAACTGGCGGCGGAGCTGGGCTCCGATGTGCCGTTCTGCCTCGCCGGGGGGAGCCAGCTGTGTTTCGGACGGGGAGAGCAGCTGGAGCCGGTGCCGGCGGCAGACGATCCCCTGGCCGTGCTGCTGATCAAGGATCCAGCGGTGAGTGTGTCGACACCGTGGGCCTATGGGCGCTGCCGGGAGTTGCGCGGCGACTTCTACCTCGACTGCGAGGCCGACTTCGAGCAACGCCGGGAGCACCTGCGCGGCGGCCCGCTGCTGGCCGCCCTGCGGGGGGAGCGCGGATTGCCGCCCCTGCGCAACGATCTGCAGGCCGTGGTGGAGCCGGAACAGGCCAGCGTGCGCGAGGGCCTGGCTCTGCTGCGCGGCCTGGCCGGCACCCTCGGCGTGGCGATGAGCGGATCCGGGCCCAGCCTGTTCGCTCTGTTCAGCAGCGCCGCTGAAGCCGCTGCGGCCCAGCAGCAGCTCGCTCCGGCCCTGCAGGCTGCTGGGTTCGACGCCTGGTGCTGCCGCTTCACGCCGGCAGGTGCCAGGGTCATCAGCGATAACGCCATGCCCCCGGCCGGCTCCGTCCCCGATCTCGACGTCCCACGATGAGCGACCCCCAGCAGACCGACCCCGGCAGCGCCTCCGGCAACAGCTCCAGCAGCGGCATGCCAGCGGCCGCCGCCTCACCCACCGCTCCGCCCCGCAAGGGGCCGCTCAGTTTCCTCTCCGGTGCCGTCACCAGCGGCGCCCTGGCCTGGGTGAGCCTGCTGCTCAGCCAACGGGTGGTGACCTACTTCGCCCTCCATCCGCCGCACTACAGCAAACCGTTCGCCCAGAGCATCGGCACCGCCATGAAGACCCTGATCGTGGGCATGAGCTTCCTGGCCACCTTCAGCTTCGCCTTCGTGGGCCTAGGCCTGTTCCTCGTGTTCATTCGCAGCCTCTTGCCCGCCAGCTCCACCGAGCCTTCCTAAGGTTGCTGCCACCACCGGTTCCCCCACCGCTGCGATGACCCCTCACGATCTCGGCCTGCTGGCCCTGCTGCTCTCGCCGGGGATGATCCTGTCGGTGCTCCTGCTCGCCACCTTCGCGGCCGGCGGCTGAGCGGCACCGGCTTCACCCTGGCAGCCCTCAGACCAGCGAGCCTGCACCTCCCCTCCAACGCAGCGAGGCTGCGACTGGCGGGCCTGAGATAAGTTGGCCCCACTTCCGGCACCTGCGCCGGGTCCGCATCTCCCCTGTGGCAGAAACCCTTCTGTTCAACGCCCTGCGCGACGCCATCGACGAGGAGATGGCCAAAGACCCCACCGTCTGCGTGTTCGGCGAAGACGTGGGTCAGTACGGCGGCTCCTACAAAGTCACCAAGGACCTCTACGAGAAATACGGCGAGCTGCGCGTGCTCGACACCCCGATCGCGGAAAACAGTTTCACGGGCATGGCCGTGGGCGCCGCCATGACCGGCCTGCGGCCGATCGTGGAGGGCATGAACATGGGCTTCCTCCTGCTCGCCTTCAACCAGATCTCCAACAACATGGGGATGCTGCGTTACACCAGCGGCGGCAACTACACGATCCCCACGGTGGTGCGCGGCCCCGGCGGAGTGGGGCGTCAGCTCGGGGCTGAACACAGCCAGCGGCTTGAAGCCTATTTTCATGCCGTGCCCGGCATCAAGATCGTTGCCGTCAGCACCCCCACCAACGCCAAGGGCCTGATGAAGGCCGCCATCCGCGATAACAACCCCGTGCTCTTCTTCGAGCACGTGCTGCTGTACAACCTCAGCGAGGAGATCCCGGAAGGCGATTACATCTGCGCCCTTGATCAGGCTGATGTGGTGCGTGAAGGCAAGGACGTAACCATCCTCACGTATTCCCGCATGCGCCACCACTGCCTCAAGGCAGTGCAGCAGCTCGAGGCCGAGGGCGTTGATGTGGAGCTGATCGATCTGATCAGCCTCAAACCCTTCGATATGGAGACGATCAGCCGATCGATCCGCAAGACCCATCGGGTGATCGTGGTGGAGGAGTGCATGAAAACCGGTGGCATCGGCGCCGAGCTGATCGCCCTGATCACCGAACACTGCTTCGACGATCTCGACGCCCGTCCCCTACGCCTCTCCAGCCAGGACATCCCCACCCCCTACAACGGCGGTCTGGAGAACCTCACGATCATTCAACCCAGCCAGATCGTGGAGGCCGCCCGGCGCCTCAAAGCAGGCACCCTCTGAGATGGCACGCCAACAAGGATGGGTGGCCCTGATCCTGGCCCTGGCGATTGCCGCCGGGGTGGTCCTGGTCACATTTCCGCTTCAGCTCGGCCTCGATCTGCGCGGCGGCAGCCAGCTCACCCTCCAGGTGATGCCGGCCGGCGCGATTCGGCAGGTGCAAGCCGAGCAGCTCGAAGCTGTGCAGGAGGTGCTTGATCGCCGCATCAACAGCCTCGGGGTGGCCGAATCCACTCTGCAGCGCGTCGGCGATGACCAACTGCTGCTGCAGCTGCCCGGTGAGCAAGATCCCAGCCGCGCCGCCAGGGTGCTGGGCACCACGGCCCTGCTGGAGTTCCGGGTCCAGAAACCCGGCACAGAGCAGGAAATGCAAGGGTTGCTGCGCCTGAAAACCCAGGCCTCCGCCGTGCTCGCCCGGCTGAAGAACAGGCGCCCGGCTGATCCTTCCACCACCAGTCTCCCTCCGGGCGCCACCCCCCCGCCAGCCCCCAGCTTCCCCGCTGAGGAAATGGCCAAGGCCTTCAGCGCCCTGGGCCTGGAAGTCCAGGCGGGAGCCAGCGAAGCCGACCAGCTCGAGCTCCTGCTGGCCGAAGTGAACAAGCGGATCGTGGCTCTCTATGAACCGGCCGCCTTCACGGGCCGTGATCTCACAGGAGCCGGTCGCCAACAGCAGACCAACGGCACCGGCTGGGATGTGACGTTGAACTTCAACCGCGCTGGAGGCGAAGCCTTCGCGCGCCTCACCCAATCGATCGCGGGCACCAACCGACTGCTCGGCATCGTGCTCGACGGACGCTCGATCAGCGAAGCCAGCGTGGGCGAACAGTTCAAGGCGGCCGGTATCACCGGTGGCGCCGCGAGCATTTCCGGCAACTTCACCGCTGAAGAAGCGCGGGATCTGGAGGTGCAACTGCGCGGTGGCTCCCTGCCCCTGCCGATCAAGATCATCGAAGTGCGCACCGTGGGGCCCACGCTCGGGGCCGAGAACATCCGCTCCAGCCTGGTGGCGGCTCTGGGCGGCCTGGCGCTGGTGGCGGTGTTCATGGTGGTGGTCTATCGCCTGCCCGGCTTCGTCTCGGTGCTTGCGCTGCTCCTCTACTCCCTGTTCAACCTCGCGGCCTACGCCCTGATTCCGGTCACGCTTTCGCTGCCGGGCATCGCCGGCTTCATCCTCAGCGTGGGCATGGCGGTGGATGCCAACGTGCTGATCTTCGAGCGGGTGAAGGAGGAGCTGCGCGGCGGCAACACCCTCATCCGCTCGATCGACACCGGTTTCTCGCTGGCCTTCTCCTCAATCATCGATGGCCACGCCACCGGCCTGATCAGTTGCGTGGCCCTGTTCGCCCTGGGCACGGGCCTGGTGAAAGGCTTCGCCGTCACCCTGGCGATCGGCCTGGTGCTGAGCCTGTTCACCGCACTCACCTGCACCCGCACCCTGCTGCGGCTGCTGATGAGCTACCCCTCGCTGCGACGCCCCACCTACTTCCTCCCGGGCGGTGAGCTTCCGTCCTCTGCTGCCTGAATGACCATGAGTCCCACAGCCGCGGATCCGGTTCCAGAGATCCGTTTTTTCCGCATCAATCGCTATCGCCGCCTCGCCTGGGGGGCATCTGGAGCCGCCTGTGTGCTGAGCCTGCTGGGCCTGCTGCTGAGTTGGCTGAATCCATCGATCGGGCTGCCACTCAAGCCGGGCCTCGACTTCACCGGTGGCACCCGCATCCAGCTGGAGAGGGCCTGTGGCGCCAGCTGCTCCCCCCTCACGGCACCGCAGGTGGAAGAACAGCTCTCCCAGGTGACATTGCCTGTAGAAGCTGGTGCAGCCGCCCCCCAACTTGAGCGCGCGCCACTGCAGGTGCTTGACGGCGGGCGCTCGATAGACCTGCGCATGCCCACCCTCAGTGCCGATCAGAGCACGGCATTGATTGAACAGCTCAGCAGCCGGATCGGGCCATTCCTTCCGGGCGACACCTCGATCGAAACGATCGGCCCCACCCTGGGCGACCAGCTCCTGAAAAGCAGCCTGGTATCCCTGCTCGTTAGCTTCGCAGCGATCGCGGCCTACATCACCTTCCGTTACGACCGCCTGTTCGCCTCCCTGGCCATCCTCTGCCTGGCCCACGACGTGCTCATCACCGCTGGGCTGTTTGCCTGGCTGGGCCTCCTGCTGGGTGTGGAGGTTGATTCTCTGTTCGCCGTTTCGCTGATCACGGTGGCGGGGTATTCCGTCAACGACACCGTGGTGGTGTTCGACCGCATCAGGGAGCAGAAATCCTTGCTCGGTCACCTTCCCATCAATGATCAGGTGGATGTGGCGGTGGATGTCACGCTCACCCGTTCGCTCTACACCTCGCTCACCACCCTGTTGCCGCTGCTGGGCATGATCTTCTTCGGCGGCAGCAGCCTGTTCTGGTTTGCCGTGGCGCTCGCCACTGGAATCGCCGTCGGCAGTTGGTCGAGCATCGGTGTGGCGCCCACCCTGCTCAGCCTGATCACAGCATCGAACCGGGCGCGCAGCCCGCTGGCATGAGCCGCATTCCCTTTGTGCCGGTGGTGCTCGTGCTGCTGGCGCTGCTTGAACTCAGGACAGAACTCCTGCTGCTCAGTGATCACTTCACCATGGCCGCCGTGATCGCTGCGGTGAGCCGCCATCCCCTGCCGATCGGTGTGCTGGTGCTGGCGCCTGAGCTGTTCAACCGCTTCCGCTGAACACAGCGAGCGTGTGGATCGCAGCGATCCGTGGGTTGGGCAGCGATCACGGCCATACTTTCGGCCCCTGCCTTGGAAAGCCAGCTAACGAGAATCCAGCGTCCAGCGGTCCATCACCTGTTCCACCAGCACCTTCTGGCAGATCACCTGCAGCACCACCACCAGCGGCAGGGCCAGCAGCACCCCGGGCAGGCCCAGCAGGGCTCCCATGCAGAGCTGGGCCATCAGTGCCACTGTGGGCAGCATGTTGACCGTACGGCTGAGCAGCACGGGCGTGAGCACGAAGGCTTCCAGGTTCTGAAGCAGCAGGCGCAGCAGCAGCACCTGCAGCACCTTGGCCGGGGAAATCAGCAGGGCCACCGCCAGTGGCAGCAAGGTGGCGGCCGTGGGACCGATCGTGGGCACAAAGGTGAGCAGGCCACACACCAAGGCGCTGAGCAGGGCCAGCGGCACCCTCAGCAGCGCCAGGCCGGCCCAGGTCAGCAGAAAAACGGTGACGGCGGAGATCGTCATGCCAGCCAGCCAGCCGCCCATGGCCTGACGGCAATCGTGCAGCAGGCTCTCCATGCCGGGGCGGGCAAAGCGCGGGGAAATGGCCAGCAGCAGGCGCTGGTGGCTGCGGGGATCGAGCGCGAGCAGCAAAGCCAGCAGCACCATCAGCAGCACCTGGATGGTGGTATTGGCGGTGCTCCCTGCCACCCCCAGCAACTGGGTGCCGAGCGGTTGCAGCCTGTCCAGCGTGGTGAAGCTGGCGAACTGCTGCTCGAGGCTCTGGAACCCCTTGATCCCTCCGGCCAGTTCCCCCAAGCGCTGCACCAACTCCGGCACCAGGCGCGTGAATTCACCGGCCTGCTCCACCAGCTCGGGCAACAGCAGCTCCGACACCTTCCAGCCCAGCAGCACCAACACCACGAGCACCGACAACAGGGCGGTGGGCCGGTTGATCGGCAGCCGCCGGCGCAGCTGGGTGACCGGCACATCGAGCGCTACGGCCAGCACCACGGCTCCGAACAGCACCAACAGCACCCAGCGGAGCTCCCAGAGGAGCAGCCCCAGCACCACGAGGCCCAGGAGTCCGAGCACAGCGCGAGGCTTCATGAGAGCCGGCGCTGAAGCTGCCAGGGGTTGAGCACGTCGTGGATCAGTACTTCACGAATGATCACCTGCAGACACACCGCCAACGGCAGCGCCAGCAACAATCCGAGCGGTCCGAACATCACCGTGAACAGGAACTGGGCGCACAGGGTGAGGCCGGGCAGCAACTTGAGCTGGTGATGCATCACCGAAGGAGTGATCACGTAGCTCTCCAGATGCTGGATGACCAGATAGAGGCCAAGCACCGCCACCGCTTTCCAGGGGGCATCGAGCAGCGCCACCGACATCGGAAAGATGGTGCTCAAGGTGGGTCCCACATTGGGGATCACGTTCAGCAAGCCGGCCAGCAACGCATTGGCCACCACCAGATTCACCCCCAGCAGCCAGAGGCCGATGCCTGAGAGCAGCGCCACGAAGCAGGAGCTGATCAACACCCCCACCATCCAGTCGCTGAGGGCGGTGCCGCAGAGTTCGAGCACGCGGCGGAAGCGGCGACGGTAGAAGGAGGGCACCAGCAACACCGCCACTTCCCTGTAGGCGGTGGGTTGCACCGCCACCATCAGGCTCACGGCCACCACGAACAGCAGCTGCACAGCGCCGCTGCCGAGATTTCCCGCCAGACCCAGGAGCCGCATTGCCCCCTGGCCGATCCCGCCGGCCAGGGCGGCGGTGCTGTCCCCGCCGGCCGGCAACAGGGAGGTCAGCCACTCGAAATCAAGGCGGGTGTCCTGCTGGCCGTAGATCATCGCCCCCCCCCAGGAGAGGGTTTCGCGGCCCATCTTCAGCAGCAGCGCGGCGGCGGCGGGCACCTTGGTGAGCAGCAGTCCGAACTGCTCGGCGAAGGGGGGGATGAGCACCGCGATGGCCACGGACAGCACCACCACCAGCCCGAGCACGCTCACCAACAGCGCCAGCGAGCGGTTGCAGCGCAACCGTTGCTGCACGAATCCCACCAGGGTGCAGATCGCCATGGCCAGCACCACGGCGGCAAAGACCTGAATCACCACACCGCGCAGGCTCCAGAGCAGTGCGGCAGCGGCGATGGTGGCGGCGAACCCAAGCCAGTTCCCGAAGTTCAAGCCGGATCCGACTCCGCAGCAGGGGCTCCAGCGTCAGCCTCGTCGTCCTGGCCGGCGAAGCCAAGGCCGTGGCCCGCGGCATAGCGCTCCGCGAAACGCATGAAGCGCTCGAAATCTTCTTCGTTCTTCCAGGTGTAGGTGGCTTCGATGGCGCTGGCGCGGCCGTTCACGAAGCGAGCCTTCACCTCACGGGTCACGAGCTCCCCCTCTTCATCAAGGAGGAACATGCCGGTGATGTCACCAATGCTTTCGGGGGCCAGTGCTTCCGGCTCCTCGAACACGAACATCGCCTGGCCGGTGCGGCCGTCGCGGGAGCGGGTCAGCCGGATGTCGGGAATCACGGGTTCGTCCACCCCGCGGAAGAACTGAATAGCCGTCATCGCAGAGGGGTGGAAAATTCGATCCTAGGCAGAGCCGGATCGGCGCTTCACGGTGCGTCGTCTCCGACCCGTAGGGCTCGGCTGACATAGTGGGCAACACGCTGGCCCTGCTCTGGCTGGCTGAACGCCATGCTTTCCGGACCACCCGCCTCTGCCACGGTCACAGCCGATCAGCTGCTGGAGCGGTTCCTCAGCGCTTCCCCACGCCAGCAGCGCAGCCTGCTGGCCCAGCTAGAGGCACGTCGCACCGAGCTGCGCCCTCTGCTGATCGATCGCCTGGCGGGGCTTGATGCCAGCGGCGACGACTGGGTGCCGGGCGCCTTGATCCACTGGCTGTTGAGCGAGGCCGACCCCCTGGCTGCCGATTTCCGCGGCCGCTACCCCCAGGGGTGGCTGGAAACCCCTACCGGCAGCGGCATCGACTACCAGCCTCTGCAGGCGGCCCTGAGCGAGCAGGCCTTCGAGCTGGCCGATCGCTGCACGAGCTCGATCCTGCGCCAGCTGGCCGGGCCCGCCGCCGAGGCCCGCGGGTACGTCTATTTCAGCGAGGTGCCACCGATCAGCGGCATCGATCTGCAGACCCTCGACCGACTTTGGCTCTGCTACTCGCGCGGACGCTTCGGCTTCTCCGTACAGGGGCGCCTGCTGCAGGCCTGCGGCGGCCGCTGGGAGCGGTTGTGGCCCAAGCTCGGTTGGAAGGAGGAGGGCCTCTGGACCCGCTACCCCAAGGCTTTCACCTGGTCGTTGGAGGCACCGGATGGGCATATGCCCCTGATCAACCAGCTCCGGGGCGTGCGGCTGATGGATGCGCTGCTCAGCCATCCGGCGCTGCAACAGCGCGTGAAGGGTGTCGCTGAGGGCAACGGCGCACGGCGTTAGGGTCAAGCCAGAGCGGAAAGCGGAGTCGATGCCCCGGCCATTGGTCCCATCCCTGCGCTGGACCGATTTCATCACCCCTTCCACCCTGCAACTGGCGCCGCTCCTGGAGCTGCTGTTGGAGCCGATGCGCAGGGCCCACAACCTGGCCCAGCTTCAGCTCGGCTTGCAGGAAGCCCTGGTGAATGCCGTCCGCCATGGCAACGGCGGCGATCCGGGCAAGTGCCTGCGCATCCGTCGCATCCAGACCCCGCGCTGGATGATCTGGCAGATCCAGGACGAAGGCACGGGCGTGCCGACAGCGCGGCGCACCAGCGCCCTGCCGGAGGAACCCGGCTCCTGCTGCGGCCGTGGTTTCTTCCTCATCCACCACTGCTTCGACGACGTGCGCTGGAGCGACCGGGGCAACCGCCTGCAGCTGGCGGTGCAGATCCGGCCCGAACGGAGCTGAGTGCTCAGCAGGGTCCTTGGTTGGTGACCACGACCTGAGGATCACTGCCTGCGGATCACTGCCTGCAGATCGCTGCCGGTTCAACACGACCGGATGATCCCTACCGGGAGCCGTGCCCATGGCTCGGGCAGCCGGGGTCGCTTCGCTCCCCTTTCAGCCAGCCCAGGCCATGCTCCAGCAAGGCGATCGCCTCCGCATGGGCGACAGGGTCGCGGCGGTGGGCCGGACTGGCCTCGCTGAGCAGATGCACCAGCGCCGAGGCGATCTGCTCGGCCGCGCGCCTGGGCTTCTGGCCCTTGTGCGCATGCCAGTCGCGGCCATCGATCACCAGCAGACGCTGCAGCTGCTCGGCCAGCTCACGGCTGCCCGGCGGCCATCCGGTTGCCGGGCCAGTGCCGGAGGAGGGCTCTGTGCTGGTGGCGGAGTTGGTGCCGGTGCCGGTGGAGGGGCCGGTGGAGAGGGCAGAGCTGCCGGAGGGCATCGGCACTGGACGAAACCAAGGGGAGGGATCCATCCTGGCGGCATGACCAGCGGTTTGCCCCCTCGCAGCCGTCCCTCCAGTCGCCAGGCAGGGGGATGGCTGCACAGCCTCTCACGCATGCTGGCAGTGGCCGCCCGGGCCGAGCGGCTCAAGCCGGACGACAACAGCAGCGGCGCCCGGCGCCTGCGCCAGCGGCTTGAACTGGGCCAACGCCTGCTCGACCCGCTGCCCAAGGCCCTGCGCACCTCCAACTGGCCGGAGGAGGTGGTGTGGAAAGCCCTGCGCTGGGGTGGAGCCGGAATGCTGCTGGCACTGTGGTTGAAGCGCTGAGCAGCAGTCTCAGGCCGTCACCGCTGCCTCGCGAGGGCGTGTGGCGCACCAGACCCGGGTCATGAAATGCGTCTGGGCCGTGACCGCCTCGAAACCGGCCTGTTGCAGCCGGGCCTCGATGTCGTCGCCCACGTAATCGCGGTAATAGGGCTCGTGGAACACACGGCGGAAGTTCTCCATCGCTGCAGAGAACTGGGGCGAGTCGGCCAGCTGGATCGAGTCGGCCAGCAGTAGGACCCCTCCCGGCTCGAGCACCTTGAAGCAGGCGTTGATCACGTTCTGCCGCGCCTCGGCGGGAAGTTCATGGAGCAGGAACACGCAGGTGACGGCCTGGAAGGAGCCATCGGCGAACGGAAGGGCCTCAGCATTGCCCTGCACCAGCTGGGGCAGCTCACCCGGCAGCTGGCTCAGGCAGCGGTTGGCTTCACGGAGATAGGCGACCGAGAGGTCGAGGCCCACCAGCTGCACCCCGGGCAGGGCCCCGCGCAGCTGGCGCAGGGTGCGGCCCGTGCCGGCGGCCACATCAAGCACCCGCAACTGACCCGGACGACGATCGGCGAAGGCCCGCAGGCCCCGCTGAAGCGGCGCCAGCAGACGGCGACGCATCGGATCGGCGGTGCCGTTGAACAGGATCTCCACCTGCAGGTCGTAGAGCGCGGCGGAGTGGTCGCTCAGGTAGCCGTCGGTCTGGTGGTGGAAGTTCTGCAGGTAGTAGCCGGGGTAGTTCTCCGGCTCCACATCCCGCGGCAGGTCGCGGACATTGCGCTGACTGCGCCGACTCCAGATGTTGGGCAGGTCGAGCCAGACCAAGGGGTAGCGGGTGGCCCAGTCAAGCCAGGGGGCATCGAACAACAGCGAGGCGGGATACACCCCCCGCTCCGCTTCCTGCCAGTCGAGTTCCAGCAAGCGGTCCATGGAGGCGCGCAGCTGGTTGAGCATCTCCGGTGGCACCGGTACGGTCTTCGGGCCCCCGTCGGCGGCCAGCAGCTGCCCCAGACGGGTGCTCAGCTCCTTGTGCGCCACTCCCACCAAGCTCTTGCCTTGCTGGAGGGTCTGGTACGCGAGCTTGCTCACGGCATCGGGCATGGCGGCGCGGGAACATCCCTTCACATCGGCTTCATTCCAGCGGATCGCCGCGGAGGTCGCGAGCCCCACGCGCCCGAATCTTCCGGCGAAACCGGTCCGATCGCGGGCTCAGACCGACCGGAACGGCTCCCCTTGAGGTGGGGCCAGCGGCAGTCGCCGCCGCTGTCGCTCGATCCAGACGGCAATCCAGGCACTGCTGAACACGTCACCCTCCAGCAGGAAGGCATGGTCCGTGGCCAGAGCCTCCAGCGCGGCGAGCGGGTGCGTGGGCAGCGGCGGGAACGGGTCTGGCTGGGCCTCCGCCGGCGGATGGGAGGGCTCGAGCGCCTGGATTCCGCCGGGATCGATCTGGCGGCGGATGCCATCGAGGCCCGCCAGCAGCAGGGCGCTCCAGGAAACGTAGGGATTGGCAGCGGCCTCAATGGCCACGAACGCCAGACGCTGGCTGGCCGGCGTGGGCCGGGCGACCGGCAGACCTACCACGGTGCTGCCAACCCCTGGCGCGTAGGCCCGGCGCAGTGGAGCAGCGCTGCCGGCGCCCCCCCAACCGCCATCGATCGACGCACCGGTGCCGGTGAGGGCAAGCAGGGCCGGGGCATGCAGCAACAGCCCACCGATGTACCAGCGGGCCGTCTGGGAGAGATCGGCGCGGGTGCCTTCGCCGTAGAACAACGGCAGGCGGGCCTTGCGAAGGCTCTGGCTCACCGGCAGGCAGCCGGCCGCCTCCACCGGCCGCTCCGCCGCCACCAGGGCCGCTGACAGCCCGCAACAGGCGGCCAGCTGATGGGCGGTGTAGCCGAGCCGCATCAGGCCATCGGCAGCGGGAAGCAGCTCCGCGGCCTGCAGGGGGGCCGGCGTGCCCAGCAGCGAGAGCAGTTCGCTGCGGAAGGCCAGCGACCGCTCCGGCAACGCTGCTGCCTGTCCGTGCTCCCCCAGGGGGATGCGGCCGGCGGAGCGTTCACCGGCGCCACGCAGCAGCAGATGCGGAGCCACCTGGAACAGGGCCGTGTCCGCCAGGCCAGAGCTGGCCAGCGCCTCGGTGGCGCGGCTGGCCAGCGAGCGGGCGCAGCCGGGATGGCCATCTGAGCGGCAGCGCATCCAGCCGAACAGGCTGAGCGGTGCGGTGGGTAGGAACGGATCACGCCAGGCACTGGCGGCATCGAGCACCACCGCCGCTTCCTGCAAATCCCCTGCCGCGAGCGACTCCCCGTCGAAGCCAGCGGCGGGCAGGGCTGCAACGGACACACCTTCGCTGAAACTGGACGGCTGGATCAGCTCGGCGGCCACGGTGAGGTGATGCCAGCGGCCGGACAGGTCGCAGAGGCCGAGGTCGACCCGTTCGATCGCCTGATCGCGCAGCCGGCGCAGGACGTCATCGACGGTCAGAGCCATGGGCGAAGGGGAAGGCAGAGGAGCGCAAGTGGGAACCAGCAGACCAGCATGACCCCGGCCCCCTTGGCACCGGCGGGTCTGAAACAGGCCGAACGGCCTGCGTAACCGTTTCTGTCAGATTCGGCAGATCCCTCAGCAGGACAGGGTTCTGGGCATTTCACAGTGCTAGCTTCCAGCCCAGGTGCGTCGATTTCAACGTCATGCGCGATGCCATCACCGGTCTGATCGGCCGGTATGACCAGCTGGGGCGCTATTTCGATCGGAACGCGATCGATCGCATCTCCGCCTACCTGGCGGAAGGCGAACAACGGCTCATGGCGGTGGAAATCATCAACCAGGGAGCCACCGACATCGTGCGGGAAGCCAGCCGGCGCCTGTTCGAGCAGGATCCCGAGCTGCTGCTGCCCGGCGGCAATGCCTACACCACCCGGCGCCTGGCGGCCTGCCTGCGGGACATGGACTATTTCCTCCGCTACGCCAGCTACGCCCTGATCGCCGACGACGCCACGATTCTCAACGAGCGGGTGTTGAACGGTCTCGACGACACCTACAAGAGCCTGGGAGTTCCCACGGGCCCCACGGTGCGCAGCATCACGCTGCTGGCCGATGTGGTGATGGAGCGGCTGGCCGAAGCCGGTTTCGATCCGGCTCCGCTCGTACGGGTCCCCTTCGATCACATGGCCCGTGGCCTGTCTGCGCTCGACGTGCGCTGCCGCTGAATCCGCTCCAAGCCGTGTCTGCCCAGGGCCAGCTCTGGCCTCTGGGTAGGCTGCAACCCACTTCTTCGACGCCCTGCTGGCCTTGGTCACACAGTCTTCCGATCTCCCGGTGAACGATCGTCATCGGCTCCCCCTGGAACCGATCGCCACCCCCGATCGCCTGCTGCTGGGCCCAGGGCCGTCCAATGCCCATCCCACGGTGCTGGCTGCGTTGGCACGCACACCGATCGGTCACCTCGATCCGATCTACATCGAGCTGATGGGCGAGGTGCAGGAACTTCTGCGTTACGCCTGGCAGACCGACAACCGCCTCACCATTCCGATGAGCGGCACCGGCAGTGCCGCCATGGAAGCCACCCTGGCCAACACCATCGAACCGGGTGACAAGGTTCTCGTGGCCGTGAAGGGCTATTTCGGCCTGCGGCTCGTCGACATGGCCCAGCGCTACCGCGCTGAGGTGGTCACGATCGAGCGCCCCTGGGGGGAAGCCTTCAGCCTCGAAGAGCTCGAAGCGGCGATGGCGCTCCACAAGCCGAAGATCCTGGCGCTTGTTCATGCCGAAACCTCCACCGGCGTGTGCCAGCCGATGGAAGGCATCGGCGATCTCTGCCGCCAACACGACTGCCTGCTGCTGCTCGATACGGTCACATCGCTCGGCGCCGTGCCGGTTCATCTCGACGCCTGGGGCGTGGATCTCGCCTACAGCTGCAGCCAGAAAGGGTTGAGCTGCCCTCCCGGCCTCGGTCCCTTCACCATGGGCCCTCGGGCTGAAGCCAAGCTGGCTGCCCGCAGCGGCAAGGTGCCCAACTGGTACCTGGATGTGTCACTGCTCAACCAGTACTGGGGGAGCAACCGGGTGTACCACCACACGGCACCGGTGAACATGAACTTCGGCATGCGCGAAGCGTTGCGACTGCTGGCGGAGGAAGGCCTGGAGCACGCCTGGGGCCGCCATCGCAGCAACGCGGAGCGCCTCTGGAGCGGCCTGGAGCGCCTCGGCCTTGAGCTGCTTGTGCCACAGCCCCTGCGCCTGCCCACGCTCACCACGGTGCGCATTCCCGAGGGTGTGGATGGAAAGGCCTTCAGCCTCCATCTGCTCAACCGCCACGGCATCGAAGTGGGCGGCGGGCTCGGCGCGCTGGCCGGCTCGGTGTGGCGCATCGGCCTGATGGGCTACAACAGCCGCGCCGAAAACGTTGATCTGCTGCTCAATCTGCTGGAGACGGAGCTGCCGGCGTTCCAGTCGGGCCGCACGGCCGTCGCTGTCGCCGCTGCCTGAACCAATCCGCCAGGAGCAGGGTGGCCTGCACCTCCAGCAAGCCACCCTCCACCTCCATGCGGTGGTGAGCGCTCGGGTGCCGGGCCAGGTCCACGGTGCCACCCAACCCTCCGCGTTTGGCATCTCCGGCGGCGAACAACACCCGCCCCATACGGGCCTGCACCAGGGCGCCGGCGCACATCGGGCAGGGTTCGAGCGTCACGATCAAGCTGCAGTCGTTGAAACGCCAGCTGCCACGCATGGCCGCAGCCTGGCTCAACGCCACCAGCTCGGCATGACCGAGTGGATCCTGATCCAGCTGGCGGCGGTTGCTGCCCCAGCCGAGGCAGCGCCCTTCCCCATCCAGCACCACCGCCGCCACAGGGATCTCTCCCCTGTCACCGGCGCGGCGGGCCTGGCGCAGCAACCGCTCCATCCATAGGCGCTGCTGGGCGGCAGGAACGGGCGGAGGGCTCAGCACAGCGGGGCGATGGCCGGGTCGGGAACCCAGCGTGTCAGTGCCTCCATGCTGAGGGACGGCAAGGGAGAATGAAGCCCCTTCCTGCACCGCCGTTGGCCGTCACGCCACACCTGCACCAGGCGCTTGAGCCGTTGCCGTTCGCAGCGCCAGGGCAGGCCGATCCGCTGCTGGAAGCGTTTCTCAACGGGGCGGTGCAGCAACTCTGCCAGTGGCTGGGCACAGCCACCAGCCGCCCGCCGCTGCCCGGGCTGAGCCTGTTGCCGGAACTTGAGCCCCGCCGCCACGGCCTGGATGGCACCACCCTGCTGGCCGACCTGCAGGTGCTGATGGACGGGGCCTACAACCCCAACCACCCCGGCGCCCTGGCCCACCTCGATCCGCCACCGCTCACCGCTTCGCTGGTGGGGGATCTGGTCTGCGCCGGCCTGAACAACAACCTGCTCTCCGAAGAGCTGTCCCCCTCACTCAGCCGCCTGGAGCGGGGCCTGTGCGGCTGGCTGGCCCGTCGCCTCGGGCTGGGAGACGCCGCTGGCGGCATCCCAGCCAGCGGCGGCAGCCTCAGCAACCTGATGGCGCTGGTCACGGCGCGCCAGAGCCGCGGCCTGCAGCACCGCCCAGACGTGGTGGTGCTGACCAGCACCGACGCCCATGTATCGCTCGACAAGGCGGTGCTGGTGATGGGACTGCCGCCTGAGGCCTTGCTGCGGCTGCCCACCGATGCAGAGGGGCGGCTGGATCCGCAGCGGCTGGAGCAGGTGCTCACTGACCTGCAGCGGGCCGGCCGGCCCGTGCTGGCCGTGGTGGCCACCGCCGGCACCACGGTGCGCGGCGCCGTGGATCCGCTGGAGCCCCTGGCCGAGCTGTGCCAGCGCCATGGCCTCTGGCTGCACGTGGACGGGGCGATCGGTGGCGTGCTCGGCCTCAGCACCGTGCACTGCGGGGGTGTCGCAGGACTGGGCCGGGCCGATTCGGTCACGTTGAACCCCCAGAAGCTGCTTGGGATCACCAAAACCTCTTCGCTGCTGCTGCTGGCCGAGCCCGACGCCCTGCATCAGACCTTCGGCACCGGGCTTCCCTACATGGAACCCAGCTGGGGAGGCGCCCATGGCGGCGAGTGCGGGCTACAGGGAAGCCGCAGCGCTGAGATCCTCAAGCTCTGGCTTGGCCTGCGTCAGCTCGGGCTCGAGGGGATCGACCAGCTGGTGGGCGAGGCGATCGCCCGCCGCCAGCGGCTGGAGCAGCTGCTGCACGCCGCGGCCCCGGCCGGGGCCCTCAGCCTGGTGGGTGGCCCGTTGCACCTGCTGGCCTTCCGGCCCAGCGGCGCCGATGCCCAGGCCTGCGCCCAGTGGTCGCAGCAGTGCCGTGCGGCGCTGCTGGCGGAGGAGTTGATGCTGTCCCGGCCGCTGCATCAGGGCCACCATCACCTCAAAGCGGTGCTGGGCAACCCCCACACCCAGGGCGAACATCTGGAGCGGCTGGCCGCCGTGGTGGCCCGCTCGCTACCCGTGCCTTCCGCGCTGCTGATGCCTTCCCATGGCTGATTCCGATAAGCGCGGCCGCTGGGTGGCCATCCTCACCGGGGCGATCTCGATTCTGATCGGGGTGCTCTACCTCGGGCTGATCACGGTGCTCGACGCCCGCGGCCCCCTGCTTCCCCCTCCCCCCGAGGCCCTGGGCGTGGCGGCAGCTGGGGGTCCTTCCGCCGCTGCAACGGCTCCACCACCCGGTTGAAGGCCGCCTGCAGGAAGTCCTTGAGGGCCCCCTCGCGGCGGTTGAGGTCGTAGAGGCGGCGCACCACCTCCTGCATGCCGCCATCACCCCAGTCCTGCCCCTGCTCGAAGTAGGTGAGAAAGCTCTGACCGGCAATGCGGGTGAACCAGGCCGCACTCACCCCCTGCACCGCCTTGCTCACGATCAGCGCCGGCAGGTTGAGGGTGAGGGCGGAGCCGATCAGGGCCAGCCCGCCCTTGATCACGCCAAGACCGGCCAGCGTGCGCCCCACCGACAGGGCCAGATCCTGGCCGGCCTCCCGCGTGAGGGTGACGCCATAGACCTTGCCCAGCTCCACCACCATCTGGGCGTTCACCGCCGCGGTGCCAAGCAGATCCACCACGGGCAGGGGCGTCACCACGAGCACCCCGGCACCGATCCACATGTAGCGATCCACGATGCGTTCGCCGTCGCTGCGGCGCTGGGCGCTGAGCAGGGCCCGGCTGGCCTCGCTCAGCCGGCGGCTCTGCAACAGGATGTTGTCCGCCAGCAGCTCCTCACCGTCCTGATGCAGCACGGTGGCGATCCGTCGCAGCAGGGCATCGATCTCCGGCAGCGGCTGGTGCGGGCGGCCCCCGGGCAGCGGTACCGACTGGGGGGCGGCGCTGGCGGGCAGCACGTCCTCGTCGGCGAGGCGGCCGGAGCAGCGGCGGCGCAGCAGCTCAAGCAGGCGGCGCTCCTCCTCTTGGCCGCGCAGATCGCACTTGTTGAGCACCAGCAACAGGCGCTTGCCGAGGCTGGCGAGCGCCTCGAACACCTCCAGTTCAGCGGCGCGCAGGTCGCCGTCGACCACGAAGAGCAGCAGATCGGCGCGGGCGGCCCGTTCCCGCGCCGTGATCTCCCGTTGGCGGCCATCACTGCCCGCTTCCAGAATGCCGGGGGTGTCCACCAGCCGCAGACCGCGGCGCAGACCCTTGAGCCGCAGGCGGTAGACGCGGCAGTCGCCGGTGGATCCCATCGCGGCACCCACCTCCCCCACCACTTCATCCAGCAGGGCACGGATCAGGGAGGTCTTGCCGGTGGAGCCGGTGCCGAACACCACCAGCTCGAGATCACCACGGGCCAGCTCCGCCTCCACCCGTTCCCGCTCCTGCCGCAACGCCACGCGCGCCACGTCGTCCCGGACCCGTTCGAGCACCTGATCGATCGCCTGCAGCTGCCGTTCGGCCGCCTCCTGGCGGTTGCCGGGCGCCACGGCCGGCGGTGGCGGCGCTGCCGGCGGGGGGCGGCGGCGCCAGGCCAGCAGCCAGGGGCCGGCAAAGCGGGCCACCAGCAGCACACCACCACCGAGCAACAGCAGGGTGACCGGGCCCACCAGCCAGGTCGGCAGCAGGTAGCTGAGTTGCCAGAGCAGATTGTTGACGGCCTGGATCAGCACGGAGGCCGCCACGACGGCGGCCAGCGCCACCGCCAGCCAGATCCAGAGGCGGAAGCGGGGCATCAGCGCCGGGCGACGGCGGCTGGGGTGCCGCTGGGCGCCGCCCGCATGATGTCGCCCCAGAGGGCTGCGGCCTGGGCGCTGGAGCCACCGGTGGGGCGGTTGTCGTCGTTGCCGAGCCAGATGCCCATCACCAAGTGCCGGCGCGGTTCGAAGCCCACGAACACCAGGTCTCGCGCCTCGTTGGTGGTGCCGGTCTTGCCACCCTCGTTGCCACCCAGGTAGGCGGCAGTGCCGGTGCCGGAACGCACCACCGCGCGCATCATCCCTTGCATGGCCTTGGCCGTCTGGGGTTTCACCACCTGCCGCCCTGGGCTCACGCTTCTGGCAGTGCGGGCCCGCTGCTCGCGACAGCGGGCGCTGTCGAGGCCGGCACAGGTTTCGGCATCGGTGAGGCGGCGGATGGTGCTGGGCGCATGCCACACCCCGTCGTTGACCACAGCCGCGTAAGCGGCGGTGAGCTCGGTCAGCACCACCTCACTCTGGCCAAGGGCCAGCCCGGGAACGGCATGCAGCGGCGAGGTGATGCCGAGGTCTCGGGCCGTCTGCTCGACCGCCTCCAGCCCGACGCGGCGGGCCAGCCGCAGCGCGGCGGTGTTGCTGCTCATCGCGAAGGCCTGCCGCTGGCTGATCGCGCCGCGGCAGGTGCTGGCGAAGGATTGCCCCGCCCAGGTGAGCGGGCCGCAGTCGATACCATCGCCGGGCTTGGCACCACGCTCCAACGCCGCCACGTAGGTGAACAGCTTGAAGGTGCTGCCCGGCTGCCTGAGGGCCATGCTGGCCCGGTTGAACTGGCTGCGCTGGTAATCGCGGCCGCCGGCGATCGCCAGCATCCCGCCGCTGCGGCTGTCGAGCACCACCACCGCCCCTTCCGAGGCGCCGCCGCGGGCCAGGGCCCGCCGCAGCTGGCGCTCCACCACCTGCTGCAACGCCGGATCAAAGTGGGTCTCCACCAGGAAGTTGCCCTCCACGGCCACCTCCGCACCCACCAGGGTTTCCAGATCAGCGCGCACCTGATCGGTGTAGAAGGGCGCCGGGCGTCCCTGGCCACTGCGGCAGGCCTTGGGGCCGAGCTGAATCGGCCGGCGGCGGGCCTGGCGGGCCTGATCGGCGCTGATCTTTCCCGTGTCGGCCATCTTGGCGAGCACGGCATTGCGCGCGTCCAGCGCCGCCTGGGGATTGGAGCAGGGATCATGGCCGTTCGGCGAAGGGAGCAGACCCACCAGCAGGGCCGCTTCATCCAGATCGAGCCTGGCGGTGGGTTTGCCGAAGTAGCTGCGGGCGGCATCCTCGAAGCCCCAGCCCACGCCCAGATACACCCGGTTGAGGTAGCTCAGCAGCAGCTCGCTCTTGCTGAATCGGGCTTCCAGCTGCAGCGCCACCAGCAGCTCGCGCCACTTGCGGGCCAGGGTCTCGCCCTGCCCCACCTGGTCGGGGTAGAGGCTGCGGGCCAGCTGCTGGGTGAGTGTGCTGCCCCCCTCCAGCACGCGCCCGCCCAGCAGGTTGGTGACCAGGGCGCGACCGGTGCCGATCGGATCCACCCCCGGATGCCACCAGAAGCGGCTGTCCTCACTGGCCAGCAGCGCATCCCGCAGCACCGGCGGGAAATCGGAGAGGTTCTTGTTCTCGCGGTGTTCGCGCGAATCGGCTGATTGCAGGGGCCGGTTGGCGCGGTCGTAGAGGGCCAGCGGGCCCCGCACCGGCGCCAGGCTGCCGCGCAGCGGCAACTGCAGCGCTGACAGACCCAGCAGCAGCAGGCCGGCCCCGGCAGCGCCCGCCAATGCCAAGGTGCCGGCCCGGGCCAGGCGCAGCAGCCGGGGCATGGGTCGCCGCTGGAACACCAGCTCTGGCAACCCCGGCTCCGAGGGCGGGCCGAGCCGCACCACGTCGCCGTCCCGCAGGAGCAGTGCAGTCACCCGGCTGCCGCGCCAATAGAGGCCGTTGGTGGAGTTGTCATCGCGGATCAGCCAGTCACCGCCCACCTTCTCCAGCAACGCGTGCTGCTTGCTCACCGCCGGATGGTCAATGCCGACCTCCAGGCGATTATCGCGGCCGATGCGATAGAGGCCGCCGTAGAGCGCAAACCGGCGTGAGGGCTGACCGGGGAGGAACACCTCCAGCACAGCGCCTCCCGCTTCGGGCGGCTGCGCCAGGCGCTGCTTCAGGCGCTCAAGCCCCGCGACCACGGCTCTCCTCCAGCAGGTCGAGCGCCAGGCAGATCACGGCCACGTTGATCGCCACATCCGCCAGGTTGAACACCGGAAAGCGCACCGGCACCAGTTCGAGAAAATCCACCACCCAGCCGAGCCGCCAGCGGTCGAGGCCATTACCGAGCGCACCACCCAACAGCGCCCCCACCCCCAGCCACTGCCAGCGGCGCAGGCTGCTCTGGCGCTGGATCCACACCCCCAGGCCGATCGCTACCACCAGGCTCACCAGCGCCAGCGCCTTGGTGGAGCCGGTGAACAGACTGAAGGCGGCGCCGGTGTTGAAGACGAGGCGCAGGCGCAGCAGACCGGGCAGCAACGGGCTGCTGGTGGTGCCGGAGAGGGCCGACAGGGCCCAGGCCTTGCTGGCCTGATCGAGCACCAGCACCACCAGAGCGGTGATCCAGGCGGCGCGGCGGCGATGGCCGGCGAGGCTCATGACGGCCCCCCGTTCACGAGCTGACCAGCAGCAGCCGGCGCAGCGGCACGGCCAGCACCGCCACGGCGCAGCAGAGCATCAGCTGGGGCAGCAGCGGACCGAGGCTGTAGGCGAGCAGCAGATCGCCCAGGCCCCCTCCCCAGCGGCCCACCAGTCCACCGAGCAGCAGGTAGGCGAGGCCGCACAGCTGGATCACCCCCAGGCCGAACAGCGCCGCCCCCATCAGGCGCAGCAGTTCGCCCATGCCGGGCTGGCTGGCCAGGCGGCCGCTCAGCCAGGCGGCCGGGATGAAACCGGCCAGAAAGCCGAAGCCCGGATCGAGCAGGTAGGCCATGCCGCCACCGGTGTGGAACACCGGCAGCACCAGCAGGCCAAGGCTCAGGTAGGCCACCGCCGCCAGCAGGGCCGGCCGTGGGCCGCACACCAGGGCAGTGAGCAACAGGGCCGGCACCTGTGCGGTGACCGGCAGTTCGCGCAGGGCGTAACCCCCATCCACGAAGGGCATGGCAACGGCGACACGGATCAGGCCGCCGCTGATGATCAGCAGAAGTCCGACGATGGCGCCGCTGCAGTTGGCTAAGGCCCGCAAGCAAGGGAGATCTGGTTGGCTCCATCCTGCTGTAGTGGGGGGCAGCTGCACAGCCTTGCCAATGGACGAACCGCCATCCCCTGCCTACGCCGTCGGTGCCCTGGTGCAGCTGGGCGAGCGGCCGGCCTATCTCAAGACCGCCGACCCGATGCCGATGCTGCGACCGCCCGATCTTGTGGACAGCGGAGAGGTGGGTCAGGTGGTGAGCCTCAGAGCACTGGGACAGCTGGCCGTGCGCTTTAGGCGTGGCACCTTTCTGCTGGAGCCCGATCAGCTCTGCGCCGCCGCTGACACGGACCCCCCTGCCGAACGCCCCAACGGGTGAGCGGCCCAGGCCCGTTCCGCCATGGCGAGGGCGCCAGCTGGACCGCACAGGCTGAGGCTGGGGGCTGCCAGCAAACTGCGCGCCACTTGCTGCAGGGCGTGGGGGGTGAGCGCTTCGGCGCGGGCCACCGCCTCATCGGCGTAGGACCAGGGCAGGCCATGGCCGAGCACCAGCGCCTGGCGATCGGCCACCTGGCCACCCGTCTGGCGGCCAACCGCAGCGGAACCGCGGAACTTCGCGAGGGCGAGCTGCCACTCCGGGAGGGTGAGGGGTTGATCCAGCAGCCGTTGCCATTCGTTCAGCAGCTCGGTGGTGGCCAGCGCCGCCCGCTCGGCTGAACTGGAGAGGTGGCAGACGAACGGGGCGGCCCCGCGGCGAGCCGGCAGGTGCACACCCACGTCGTAGGCAAGGCCGTGCTCTTCGCGCAGGGCCACGAACAGCCGGCTGGACATGCCCACACCGAGATGGCACTGCAGCAGGCGCAGAGCCAGGGAGCGGGGATCGGCCAGGGGCACCGTGGCGGCTCCGAGCATCAGCACCAACTGCTCGGTGTCCTGCTCCACCGTCACCAGCTCAGGGCCGCCGCAGCCTGCGGGGCCGGCGCCGGGCTGCGGCGCAAAGGTGGTCCAGGGAGAGGGTTCCTGACCCTCATCCGCCACCTCCAGCAGATCCCGCACCGCCTCGGGCGGTTGGCCCGCCATCACCAGCACCGCCCCCTGCGAGCCGAGCCCGGCGGCGGCCTGCGCCAACCGGGGCCGCTCCACGGCGGCGAGCTCATCGTCCACACCCAGGGGGTCATGGCCGTAGCCCCCCTGGCCGTAGAGCTGGCGGCGCAACAGATCGTGGGCCTGCTGGAACGGATCTTCCCGCTGGCGGGCGAGGGTCTGCAGGTTGAGCTGCCGCTCAAGGCTGAGCTGATCCGGCGCCAGCCACGGGCTGCGCACCATGGTGTGCAGCAGCGGCAGCACGGCAGAGGCATCAGCCGTGGCGCACTTGAGGCTGATCACCAGGGCGTCTTCGCTGGCTTCGCAGCGCAGTTCATCGCCGAGGCCCTCCACCAGATCGGCAATCGCCTCACCACTGAGGTTTCCGCAGCCGCGGGTGAGCAGGCCGGCCAGCAGCTGGGCGCGACCCCGCTCACCGGGCGGGTCGGCAGCGCTGCCGCCCCTGATCCAAAGGCGCGCCGACAGGATCGCCGGGCCAGGGCGTCGGCTCACCCAGACCGGACAGCCGCTGCTCAGGGTGAAGGTGTCAGGCGCAGGCAGGGGGGGGATGGGAGGAATGCTCATTCGGGGAGGGCCAGCACACGGCAGGCGCGCTCGGGGGCGAACAGGGGCAGGATCTCAGCATGCAGCCGTTGCGGCGTCCAGAGCCGCAGCCGTTCGAGCGGCTCCTGCAGTGGCTCCAGCCGCCCCCAGAGGCTCTGGTTGCCGATCAGCCCCGCCACCGGCGAAGCCGCCTCCAGACCAAAGCGATAGCCGTTCGCCACCAGCCGCTGGGCCCGCTCCCACTCGCTGGTGCTGGGGGGCGTGGCGCTGAGCTCCTGCCAGACCTTGCCGATCTCCGCCTCCACAGCCTCCGCCTGATCGGGCTCGCAGACGGCTTCGAGCAGGGCCAGGCTGCCGGCCTCGAGCACGTTGAGATCGAGGTCAACACTTTCCACCAGGCGCAGATCTTCCCGCAACCGCTGCACCAGACGGCTGCGGCGTCCCTCCGCCAGCAGGGTGGTGAGCAGGTCAGCGCCGGCCGTGGCCTCCAGATCGGCAGCGGCGGGCAGTTGCCACACCATCAGCAGGCGGGCCGCCTCCAGGCGAGGGAGCCGGAGGGTGTGGCGGCCGGGCTGCAGCGCGAGGACTGGGGCAGGAGCGGCCGAGGGCGCAGAAGCAGGGGCCGATGGAGTGGCTGGTGTGGTGGTAGCAGGGGGCTCGCCGGGTCCGGCACTGGCGGAGAGGCCTGCAGGATCAGCCAGGTCGGCCAGGGCGCTGCCCGCCACCATGGCCTCGAGATCCAGGCCATCGAGGGCACCGGCCACCGCCAGGCTGCAGGCGCTGGGCCGGTAGCCGCGCCGGTGGAAGGCAGCCATGCGCTCGGGGTTGTGGCGGGTGAGGGCCTCGCGCTCACCGAGAATCGCCAGTCCGTAGGCATGACCTGGGCAGGCCAGCGCCAGCAGCCGCTGGAAGGCCACGTCCTCCGGCTGGTCTTCGCTCTGGGCGAGTTCCTCGAGCACCACCTGGCGCTCCATGTCGAAATCGGAGGCCTCCAGGCGCGGGTGCAGCACCAGATCCAGCAGCAGATCGAGGGCTTCCGCCGCCGCCGCCGGTGGAATCAGCACGTGGTAGTGAACGTCATCGAAGCCGGTGGCGGCATTGCTGCTGCCGCCGAGCGCCTCGATGCGCTGATCGAACGCTCCAGGGGCAAGGGTTTCGCTGCCCTTGAACACCATGTGCTCAAGGAAGTGGGCCAGGCCGGATTCGGCCGCCTGCTCGCTGGCGCTGCCGGCGCGACACCAGAAATCCAGGCAGACCACAGGCGCCTGCTCCTGCCGCACACTCACCACCGGGACGCCGTTCTGGAGATGGAAGGCCTGGGGCGTCGGCAGGGCCTCATGCAGGGCAGGCAGGGAGCTCAACGGTTCAGATCCTGGCCGTGGGAAGATCAGCATTCTGCTGGCTGAGGCTGCATTGGCGAGCGCCACGATCCCAGCCACCGGCGGGGTGCACCCTTTGGTGGACACCCTGGCGGCAGCCATCCGCAGCAGCTGGCAAGCGCTGCCAGAGCTGGAGCCGCTGGCGATCGCCGACGACCTGGAGGCGATCAGCGGCAGCCTCGATGGCGAGCGGCTGTTCATCCACAACGAGCTGCGCCGCTGCCGCGGCCTGCGCAAGCTGCATCTGGAAACCGCCCGGCTGGGGGCCGGTCTGCAGATCCTGCACTGCGTCTACTTCCCTGATCCCCGCGCCGATCTGCCGGTGTTCGGCGCCGACATCGTGGCCGGGCCGGCGGGGGTGTCCGCCGCGATCGCCGATCTCTCCCCCACCCGCGGTGCGCTGCCGGAGGGCATCGCCGGGGCCCTGGCGGCCCTGCCGGTGCATCCCTTCAGCCAGCCACGGGAGCTGCCGCCCTGGGGCACGATCTTCTCGCCCTATGTGCGGTTCGTGCGCCCGGCAACCGCCCAGGAGGAGGGCTGGTTCATTGAAGAAGTGCAGGGCTTTCTGGCGGTGCTCTCGGCCGCAGCCCAGGCCGCCCACTTTCAATCCTGGGATGATCCAGCTACGGTTGCCCGGTATCACGGTCAGCTGTCGTATTGCCAGCAACAGAAACGAAACGACAAGACGCGGCGGGTACTGGAGAAGGCCTTCAGCCCAGCGTGGGCCGACCGGTACATCGAGGAGCTTCTGTTCGACGATCCGCCGGAGCTTCCCTGACTCCCGGCCGTCCCCGCGCCCTGCGCATCGCGATCGCGGCGCTCGTGGTGGCGGGCGTGGCTGCGGTGGCCTGGCAGTTCCGCCCGAAGCCGGCCCCCACGCCGGCGCCCGTCGCCAGCAGCCGGCCTGCCGTGGTGGATGCCATTTCGGCGCTGGGCCGGCTCGAACCGGCCGGTGACATCCGCAATCTGGCGGCACCGATGTCGGAGATGGGCGGCAGCCCCCGCATCTCCGAGCTGCTGGTGCAGGAGGGCGACAGCGTGGCGGCGGGGCAGTTGCTGGCGCGCTTCGACAATCGCCCTTCGCTGCTGGCCCGGCGCAGCCTGGAGCGCAGCCGCATCGCCAACTTGAACCGCAGGGTCGCCGTGCTGGAGCGTGAAGTGAACCGCTACCGCCAGCTCGCCCGCAATGGCGCCGTCGCCGCCTCCGAACTGGAAACGCGCGAACTCACGCTGCTGGAGCTGCAGGGCAACCTGCGTGAAGCCCGTGATCAGATCGCACGCACCGAAACCGATCTGGTGAACAGTGAATTGCGTGCTCCGATCAGCGGCACCGTTCTGAACGTCGAGGCCCGGGCGGGCGAGCGGCCCGGCGACAAGGGCATCCTCCAGATCGGCGCCAGCGACCGCATGGAAGTGGTGGCCGAGGTGTACGAGAGCGACATCCGCCGGGTGAAGCTCGGCCAGACCGCCAGCATCAGCAGCGAGAACGGCGGCTTCGATGGCAGCCTGCGCGCCCGCGTGATCCGGATCAGTCCGCAGGTGCAGCAGCGGGAGGTGCTCGCCACCGATCCCACCGGCGATGCCGACGCGCGGGTGGTGGAGGTGCGGCTCGCGCTGGATCCGGCCGATACCGCGAAGGTGCGCAACCTCACCGGAACCAAGACGATCACCCGCTTCGACCCATGAGCCGGAGCCTGCCGTGATGCGCGTCCCCTTGCTCGGGGATCTCTGGGCCGCCCGGCGCATCCCCCTGGCCTGGCTGCTGCTCACCCGTCAGCCCATGCGGCTGCTGGTGGCGCTGGCGGGGATCAGCTTCGCGGGCATCCTGATGTTCATGCAGCTGGGCTTCCGCGACGGCCTGTTCGACGCCAGCATCACAATCCACCGGCTGTTCGACGCCGACCTGGTGCTGATGAGCCCGCGCACGATGAGCTCGATCAGCATGTCGAGCTTTCCGCGCCGCCGGCTCGTGCAGGCCCTCGGTGACCCTGCGGTGCAGGGGATCACCCCGGTGCACTGGAGCTTCCTGCTGTGGCGCAACCCTGAAACGCTCGCCACCCGTCAGATCCTGGCGCTTGGCTTCGAGCCGAACGATCCCCTGTTCACCGACCCGGGCCTGGCAGCCAAGGCGAAGCTGCTCACCCAGCGCGACCGGGTGCTGTTCGATGAGGCCTCAAGGCCGGAGTTCGGGCCGGTGGGTCCGTGGTTCCGCGAAGGGAAGACGGTGGAAACCGAGGTGGATGGCAAACGGGTGCGGGTGGCAGGCCTGGTGGCCCTGGGCCCCTCCTTCGGCGCCGACGGCAACCTGATCACCAGCACCGAAACTCTGCTGCGGCTCAAACCCAACACCCCGCCGGGGGCGATCGAACTGGGCCTGATCCGCCTTCGGCCCGGCGCTTCCCCAGAGGTGGTGCAACAGCGGTTGCGGGAGCGACTGCCCGCCGACGTGACGGTGTTCACCAAGCAGGAGTTCGAGGAAGCCGAGAAGGACTACTGGCGCACCAGCACCGCGATCGGGTTCATCTTCACGCTCGGTGCCGCCATGGGCTTCGTGGTGGGCTGCGTGATCGTGTACCAGATCCTCTACAGCGACGTCAGCGACCACCTGCCCGAATACGCCACCTTGATGGCGATGGGCTACCCGCTGGTGACCCTGCTGGGGGTGGTGGCCCGGGAGGGCATCTTGCTGGCCGTGCTCGGCTATGTGCCGGCCTACGCCGCCGGCACCGGCCTTTACCACCTGGTGCGCTCCGCCACGCGCTTGCCGGTGGGGATGGAAGCCAGCCGCTCCCTGTTGATCTTCGGCCTGATCCTGGTGATGTGCATGGGCTCCGCAGCCCTGGCCATGCGCAAGCTCGGCGATGCCGATCCTGCCGAAATCTTCTGAGACCTGCGCCGATGTCCCCTGTCACCAGCACCGTCACGAGCCCAGCCGACTACGGCAGAGCCGATGCCGGCGCCAACCCCTCGGCCATGGTGGAGATCAGCGGCCTCTGCCATTCCTATGGCAAGGGAACGATGCGCCGGCAGGTGATCCAGAACGTGGATCTGCGCATCGACCCGGGCGAAGTGGTGCTGCTCACCGGCCCGTCGGGCTGCGGGAAAACCACGCTGCTCACGCTGGTGGGGGCGCTGCGCCAGGTGCAGGAGGGCCACGTGCGTGTGCTGGGCCAGGCCTTGGAGAACAGTGGCCGCGGCGAGCGACAGCGGTTGCGGCGCCGCATCGGCATGATTTTTCAGGGCCACAACCTGTTGCGTTGCCTGACGGCCGAGCAGAACGTGCAGATGGGGGCGGATCTGCTGCCGGGGCTTGGCTACCGCGCCCGCCGCGACCAGGCCCGCGAATGGCTGCGGGCCGTGGGGCTCGGCGATCACCTGGGCAAGTTGCCTCACGACCTCTCGGGCGGTCAGAAGCAGCGGGTGGCGATCGCCCGGGCCCTGGCCACCCATCCACGCCTGCTGCTGGCGGATGAACCCACCGCCGCCCTCGACAGCCAGAGCGGCCGCGAGGTGGTGGAACTGCTGAAGCGCCTGGCGCGCGAGCAACAGTGCGCCGTTTTGATGGTCACCCACGATCCGCGCATCCTTGATGTAGCCGACCGGCTCGTGAAAATGGAAGACGGTCGCCTGTCGTCCGCGCCACTGGCGATCGCTGCGACAGCGCACTGAGGGGCGGCCCGGAAGCTGCGCTCCAGCGGAGCAGCTGGCTACAGCTGTGAGCTGCGGCGGTGAACTGCTGCCATGAGCTTCAGCTGAGCTGCCGCAGTGAAACTGGGCCGTCTGAAACGGCGGCGATCCTGGGCCGTGCGAAAGGGCAGTGCTGGCTGGGCGGGCTGAAGCCGCTCGGAACCCATTGGCTAGAGTGAACGATCTCCCGTACCCAGGTCGTCCATGGCGAAACGCCGGAACCTCAAAAAGGAAAAGCAGGAACGTAACCGCTCCTACGCCCGCAAATTCAAGAAGCGCAAGCTCCGCAACGACGGTCGCGGTGAAGGTGCCGGCAACGGTGTCACCGGCACCGCCAACAACGGTGGCGCCGCCGACTGAGCCGTCGCGCCACGCCCCTTGATCAATGGAAAGGGATCCTGCGGGGTCCCTTTTTTTGCCTCTCGATTCACCCTCCCCTCCGGCTTCCCCCGTCCTCCCTTCCTTTCAGGCGCATGTTTCTCAGCGTCGTCATTCCCACCTACAACCGCCGGCCCATCCTCGAGAAGGCACTCACCGCGCTGGAGCAGCAGCGGCTCGGAGCCCCGATCGAGGCCTACGAAGTGGTGGTGGTCGACGACGGCTCCACCGATGACACCCCCGCCTGGCTGCGCCAGGAGGCCGGCCGCTTCCCCCACGTGCGGCTGGTGGAACAGGACCATGGCGGGCCGGCAGAAGGGCGCAATCGGGGCGTCGCCCATGCCCGCGGCGATGTGATCGTGTTCATCGACAGCGATCTGGTGGTGAATGACGGCTTCCTGCTGGCCCATGCCGAGGCCCTGGTCGCCTATTGGGAGCGGCACGGCCACCGCCGTTGCTTCACCTACGGCGCGGTGATCAACACCTCCAACTTCGAGGACCCGCGCAGCGAACCCCACAAGCTCAGCGATCTCTCCTGGGCCTACTTCGCCACCGGCAATGTGGCGATCGACCGGGCACTGCTGGAGCAGGCCGGCCTGTTCGATACCGGCTTCCGGCTCTACGGCTGGGAAGACCTCGAACTGGGCGAACGGCTAAGGCAGCTCGGGGTGGAGCTGGTGCGCTGCCCTGCAGCGGCGGGGTATCACTGGCATCCGGCCCTGCGCCTGGAACAACTGCCCGATCTGGTGCGCATCGAGCAGGAACGGGCGCGCATGGGCCTGGTGTTCTACCGGAAGCACCCCACCCGCAGGGTGCGCTTCATCATCCAGTTCACCTGGTTGCACCGGCTGCTGTGGGAGGTGCTCACCCTCGGCGGGCTGGTCAACGAACGCACGCTGCGGCCCCTGCTGGCCTGGTTGATCCGCCGCGGCCAGCCGGGGCTGGCGATGGAGCTGCTGCGGCTGCCACTCAACCGGCTTGGCGTGCGGGCTCTTTACCGGGAAGCAAGGGCCGCAGGGCTGCGCTGAAGGCCCGTTTGGTAATTTGAGTGGTCCCCACAAACCGCACACCTGTCCGTTTCGGGTGTTCACACGATCAAGGGCGCCTCTTTCTCGAGTCGCTTCGTGCTGAACCCAGGCAGGTGGAGGCGAACCCGAAACCCTCCCCACCCATGGCTGTCGTAACCCTCTCCGAAATGATGGAGGCGGGTGCCCACTTCGGGCACCAAACCCGCCGCTGGAATCCCAAGATGTCGCGCTACATCTATTGCGCGCGCAACGGGGTCCACATCATCGATCTCGTGCAGACCGCCGTCTGCATGAACAACGCCTACAAATGGACCCGCAGCGCCTCGCGCGCTGGCAAGCGGTTCCTGTTCGTGGGCACCAAGAAACAAGCCTCCGAAGTGATTGCCCAGGAGGCTGCCCGCTGCGGCGCCGCCTACGTGAACCAGCGCTGGCTGGGCGGCATGCTCACCAACTGGAGCACGATGCGCGCCCGCATCGATCGCCTCAAGGATCTGGAGCGGATGGAGTCTTCCGGCGCCATCGCCATGCGGCCGAAGAAGGAAGCGGCCGTGCTGCGGCGCGAGCTGGAGCGGCTGCAGAAGTATCTGGGTGGTCTGAAGAACATGCGCCGCCTGCCGGATGTGGTTGTGCTGGTGGACCAGCGCCGCGAAACCAACGCCGTTCTGGAGTGCCGCAAACTCGACATTCCCCTGGTGTCGATGCTTGACACCAACTGCGACCCCGACCTGGCCGACGTGCCGATCCCCTGCAACGACGACGCCGTGCGTTCCGTGCAGCTGGTGCTGGGCCGCCTGGCCGATGCGATCAACGAAGGTCGCCATGGTGCTCAGGAACCCCGCGACGACGACGAGGGCTGAGGCCCTCCTCCGCCTCCCTCAGCCTCTTCACTCCCTCTCCCTTCTCCCCCTCCGTTTCTGTCATGGCTGAGATTTCAGCAAAGCTCGTCAAGGAACTGCGCGAAAAAACCGGCGCAGGGATGATGAACTGCAAGAAGGCACTGGCCGAAAACGCCGGTGACATGACCAAGGCCGCCGAATGGCTGCGCCAGAAGGGCATTGCCACTGCGGAGAAGAAAGCCGGCCGTACAGCAGCGGAAGGGGCGATCGGCAGCTACATCCACACCGGCGCTCGCGTCGGTGTGCTGCTTGAACTCAACTGCGAAACCGACTTCGTCGCCCGCGGTGATGTGTTCCAGGAGCTGCTGCGCAACGTGGCGATGCAGATCGCCGCCTGCCCCAACGCCGAATACGTGAGCACCGAGGAGATCCCCCCGGAAATCGTCGAGCGCGAGAAAAGCATCGAAATGGGCCGCGATGATCTTGCCGGCAAGCCCGACAAGATGAAGGAGAAGATCGTCGAGGGACGCATCGGCAAGCGGCTCAAAGAGCTCGCGCTGCTGGAGCAACCCTTCATCAAGGACAGCGCAATCACTCTGGCCGAACTGGTGAAGCATGTGGCCGGTCAGGTCGGTGAAAACATCCAGGTGCGGCGCTTCACCCGTTACACCCTGGGTGAGGGCATCCAAGTCGAAGCCAGCGATTTCGCCGCTGAAGTGGCGGCCATGAGCGGCCCGAGCGCTTGAGCGGCTCCGCCGGAGTCCTCCTCTCCGTGGAGTGTCAGCCTTGGAATCCAGCGCCACGGCACTGACGGAAGCCCAGGCCCACCTGCACCAGCTGCGCCAGCGCATGGAGCAGAGCAATCAGGCCCTGTATCGGGATCTGGCCCTCTACCTCCAGGTGCTGAGGGCCGGCTTGCCGCAGGCAGTCCTGCAGGCCACTTTTCACCTGGCCACTCAGGTGGTGCCGGCGCGCTACACGGCGCTCGACACCGCCGAACGGCTTGGACTGCAGCAGCGCCTGCAGCAACTGGTGCAGCGCTGCAACGCTCTGCTCACGGTGGAGCAGCTGATCGTGCTGGCACGCCAGGTGCGCTCTGAACAGCAGCGCCTGCGGCGGCGGGAGCAGCGGCGTCTGCTGGCTGCCATGGCTGCTGCCGCTGGGGAAGCTACAGAGTCTTCCCATGGCGATGACACCCCTGGCCCATCCGGCGACGGCTCTGGCCAAGACTCCGGCCAGGCGATGGGCTTGCCCCGCGGTTCCGTGCAGCTGGGCATGGATCTGCCGCTCAGTGCCGATCTGTTCGCCGCCGGCCTGCCGGGCCTGAGCGGGCTGTCCGGCCTGGCCGCGCTCACCAGCGGCAGCCAGGAGGAAGGCGGCCGCGCCGCTGCGTACGGCGGCGGCGACACGGAGGACGAGGATGACGCGCACAGCGGCCACCATGATCCAGACGGCGCCGATGCGGACGACGGGCAGAGCTACGACGCCCAGAGCTACGACGACGCAGACGAAGACGACACCGACGATGACGCTCTAATCGACGCCGACCCCGAAGATGACGACGCCGACCCAGACGGTGTAGGCCGAAACGACGACGTCCGAGACGATGGTGGCCGCAGCCACCGCCGGCACAGGAACCGCTCAGGCGGCAGCCAGGGAGATCGTGCCGCCACTCAGGCCGCCAGTGGTTTCGACGCCGGCGGCGAACCCGCCCATGTGTTCCAGGCGCTGTTCGCGATGGCCAGCGAGGCGATGGGGCGCCTGCCTGCTCCGGCCAGGGACACCGACAACGACGGCGATCAGGATCTCGATGACGACAGCGAGGGGAGCGCCGTATCAGCGTCCGCCTCGCCTACCAGCCCAGACGACAGCAGCGAGGCGCCCTATCTGTTGCCGCGCCAGCCGCTGGAGCTGCTGCACTGGTGGGGCGCCTTCGACCTCGCCCTGCAGCGGCGTCTGCGCAATCTCTCACACGCGATCAACCTCGAATTGCTGCGCCTGGGCCTCACGCGCAGCCTGCTGCCAGCGAGCCTGCTGGATGCGGTGCTGCGCGGGCAGATCGAAGCACTGCCGGCTCCCGCCAACCTGCTGCGCCTGTCTCTGCCCTTCAGCACCGATGGCATGGCCGCGCCGATGGAAGCGTTCGGTCTGCTGCTGCGCGGCCCTGATCTCGAGGCTGAGCAACCGCGGCTGCGCACCAGCCGGCGCCGGCTGGAAGAGCGGCGCAGCGAACTGCGCACGGTCGCCCGGAACTACCGACACTGGCAGCGGCGCACCCTCGCCCTGGAGGCGGAGCAACAGTGGTTGCAGGACAGTCGGATGGCAGGTCCGGTTCAGCCCTGACCCCGGGCTCGCCAGCGGGCGATTGGCTGGCCACCCTGCAACAGGCCCTGAGGGTGGAGGCGGAACGCGGTTTCGGCGACCTGCAGGGCCGCCACGAGTGCTTCAGCGCCTTCCTGGCCCGCAGCTGCCGCCAACCACCGGACAGCCTGACCCGACGCCCGGAGGATCAGCGCGCCCTGGCCGAGCTGGCTGCAGGCTTTGAGAGCTACAGCGGCCTCAGCCCCGCCCGCCGGCAGACCCTGGTGCGCCAGTGCCGCGAGCGGCTGCATGCCCTGCGCCGCTCCTTCGACCCACCGGCCACCGTGGCGCCGCCGCGGCTGCCGCGGCGCGAGGCGATCGCGTCTACGGCGGGCAGCGGAGGTGCAACCAGCGGCGATGCACGCACCAGCGGCGTAAGCAAGGGGCAGGCGGCCATCGAACCCGACACGCCGCTGGGGGCGATCCGTGGCATCGGCGCCAAGACCGCCACCCAGCTCGCCGCGATGGGGTTGCTGCTGGCCCGTGATCTGGTGCGCCACTACCCCCGCGACTACGTCGATTACGCGAACCTGGCGCGGATCGGTGCCCTGCGCGCCGGCGAGACGGCCACCGTGGTCGCCACGGTGAAGCGCTGCCATGCCTTTGCCAGCCCGCGCAATCCCAACCTCTCGATCCTGGAGCTGCAGCTGCAGGACATCACGGGCCGGCTGCGGGTGAGCCGGTTTCTGATCGGCAAGCGCTTCAGCACGCCGGGTTGGCTGAAGGCCCAGCAACGCCAGTTCCCGCCGGGCTGCACGGTGGTGGCCAGCGGCCTGGTCAAGGACTCGCCCTACGGCCCCTGCTTCCAGGATCCGCTGATGGAGGTGCTGGAGCGCCCGGATGCCCCGCTGCGCTCCGATCGCATCGGCCGGCTGCTGCCGGTCTACGCGCTCACCGAAGGCCTGAACGCCGAGCGCTTGCGGCAGGCCCTGCGCGTCGTGCTGGAGGCGGCGGTGCGTTGGCCCGATCCCCTGCCGGCCGGTCTGCGCCAGCGGGAAGCACTGATGGGCCGTGGGGAGGCGCTGCAGGGGTTGCACGATCCCCGCGACCGGGATCATCTGCAGGCCAGCCGTCACCGGCTGGTGTTCGATGAGTTTCTGCTGCTGCAGTTGCGGCTGTTGCAGCGCCGCCTGCAGCAGAGCCGCCGGCCCTCCACGCCGCTCTCGGTGAACACGGGCGCCGGCAGCCTGGTGGGAGGCTTCCTGGCGCTGCTGCCCTTCCCCCTGACCGCCGCCCAGCAGCGGGTGCTGGCGGAGATCCGCGCCGACATGGCCCGGGGCCAGCCAATGGCACGCCTCGTGCAGGGGGATGTGGGCAGCGGTAAGACCGTGGTGGCCATTGCCGCCCTGCTCACGGCGATCGAAGCCGGTTGCCAGGGGGCCTTGATGGCTCCCACCGAAGTGCTGGCCGAGCAGCATGCCCGCAAACTCGGCGACTGGCTGCCCCAGCTGCATGTGCGCGCGGCGCTGCTGACCGGCTCCACTCCGCAGCGGCGGCGCCGTGAGCTGCTGCAAGACCTGGCGAACGGCCAGCTGCAGCTGCTGGTGGGCACCCACGCCCTGCTGGAGGATCCGGTGCAGTTCGCCCGGCTCGGTCTGGTGGTGGTCGATGAGCAGCACCGCTTCGGGGTGCGGCAGCGGGACCGGCTGTTGGGGAAGGATGTCCAGCCCCACCTGCTCACCATGACCGCCACCCCGATCCCCCGCACCCTGGCGCTTTCGGTGCACGGAGATCTCGAGGTGAGCCAGATCGATGCGTTGCCTCCCGGCCGCACCCCCATCCGCACGCAGCTACTGCGCAGCGGGGAGCGCCAGGAGGCCTACAGGCTGATCGCCGAGCAGGTGGCACTGGGGCAGCGGGCCTATGTGGTGCTGCCGCTGGTGGAGGAGTCCGAGAAGCTTGACCTGCGTTCGGCGGTGGAGGTGCACCGCCAGCTGAGCGAGGAGGTGTTCCCGCAGCTGCGGGTGGGGCTGCTGCACGGCCGCATGGCCAGCGGTGAGAAGCAGGAGGCGATCACCGCCTTCGCCAGCGGCGCCTGCGATGTGCTGGTGGCCACCACGGTGGTGGAGGTGGGTGTCGACGTGCCGGACGCGAGCGTGATGGTGATCGAGCACGCCGAGCGCTTCGGCCTGGCCCAGCTGCATCAGCTGCGGGGGCGGGTGGGCCGCGGTGCCGCCGCCTCCCACTGCCTGCTGATCAATGACAGCCGCAATGCCGAAGCCCGTCAGCGGCTGGAGGTGCTGGTGCGCAGCAGCGATGGCTTCGAGATCGCCGAAATGGACCTGCAGCTGCGGGGCCCCGGGCAGGTGCTCGGCACACGTCAATCGGGGCTGCCCGATCTGGCCCTGGCCAGCCTCACGGAGGATGGCGCCGTGCTGGAGCAGGCACGGGCCGTGGCGCAGGGGCTGCTGGCGGCAGATCCGGAGCTGCAGCGGCACCCGGGCCTGGCCCTGGCCCTGGCCGAGCAGCGCCAGCGGCAGGCGGAAGCGGCTCGCTTGAATTGAGCCTGTCCCCTGGTCTGCCGCCGTGCCGCGTCCCTGGAGCTCGGTCCCGATCGAAGACAACGGCGAACCGCTGATCCCACTCCCCCCCGAGCTGCTCCGGCTCGAGCCTCACCCCTATGCGGCTCTCGGGGCCCCCTATGGCCAGGCCGGCTGCCCCTTCCGCCTGCGCCAGGGGGTGGTGGAGCATCTGCTGCAGGCTCAGGACGCCCTGCAGCAGCAGCAGAATGGCTGGCGGCTGGCCGTGTTTGATGCATGGCGGCCGCTGGCGGTGCAGGCGTTCATGGTGGAGCACGCACTGCGGGAGGAATGCCGAGCCCGTGGGGTGGATGCCGAGCGGCCGGGGCCGGAGCGCGAGGCCGTGGCCGCAGAAGTGGGCCGCTTCTGGGCCCCGCCCAGTGCCGATCCAGCCACACCGCCGCCGCACAGCACAGGGGCAGCCGTGGATCTCACCCTGGCCGGGCCGGCAGGCGCGCTGCTGGGAATGGGCGGTGAAATCGATGCGATCGGCGCGGTCTCAGAGCCTGGGCACTACGCCGACGCTGCCGCAGAGGATCCAACCGGCCCAGCGGCGAGCTGGCACCAGCGACGGCTGCTGCTGCAGGCGGTGATGGCGGCAGCTGGGTTCAGTCAGCACCCCAACGAGTGGTGGCACTTCAGCCATGGTGATCAGCTGTGGGCCTGGCGCAGCGGCGCTGCGCAGGCCTGCTACGGGCGCTGGACAGGCGCTGGGTCTGGAGAGGGCATGGTGGCGGTGGGCAGCGGCATCAGCTGAAACTCGCGCCAGATCTGCTCCGCCTCCGGCCGGCTGAGATGGCCGAGAGCGGCGCAGCGTTTCAAGGTGGCCTCGCCCATTTCAAGTTGCACCTCCCGCAGGCGGGCCAGCACCTTCGGTGGTTGGCTGGCGAACTGGTTGAGCTGGCGCCGGTAGGCGGCCAGCAGGTTGTCGCGCTTGCAGGTGAGGGGATCCGGCTCGAACGTCTGCACCGGGACGGCAGGTGTGCGTCGGTCCTGGCTGAGGGCTGCGGGCCCGGCCATAGACAGGGCGGCCAGCACAAGAGCGAGCCGCAGCGGCCGGATCAACATCCGACCAGGGCCTCACGCACGGCCACATCACCCAGCTGGGCCACGTGCTCACCGAAGCTGCGCCGCCCACCAGCCGCCTTCCAGCCCCGCAGCAGGGGTTCAAGGGTGCTCTCCAGTTCCGCCAGGGGCATCCGCTCCAGGAAGGGGGTGGCCAGACGGGTGAGGTTGGGGGTGCCCCCCAGCCAGAGCTGGTATTGCTCCACGCCGCTGCCCACCAGACCGATCTCCGCCATGTAGGGGCGGGCGCAGCCATTGGGACAGCCGGTCATGCGCACAAGCACGGGTTTCTCGATCTCCAGGCGCCGCAGCAGGGCATCGAGGCGATCGAGCACCTCAGGAAGGATGCGTTCCGATTCGGTGATGGCCAGACCACAGGTGGGCAGGGCCGGGCAGGCGATCGCATGGCGGGCCAGCAGATCGGGGGCATCGGGGGCCTGGAAGCCGAGCTCCGCCAGGGCGGCGCGCACCGAACTGCGCTGAGGAGTGCCGATGTTGCAGAGCAGCAGGTCCTGGTTGGGGGTGAGCCGCACCTCCAGCTGGTAGGTCTCCACCAGCTTTCGCAGCCCCTGCTTGCGCTCGCCTTCGAGGCGGCCGCAGAGCAGGGGCAGGCCCACGAACCAGAGGTTGGCGCTCTGGCGATGCCAGCCCAGGTAGTCGGCGAGGCGCGGGGTGGGCTCGTTCTGCAGACCCCGGATCGGATGGGGGAAGTAGCGCTTGAGCTCCTGCTTGAACCAGGCGATGCCTCGGTCGTGGATCAGGTATTTCATGCGGGCGTGGCGCCGCACCTGGCGGTCGCCGTGGTCGCGCTGCAGGGCAGCGATCGCCTGGACGAGATCGAGCACATGCTCGGCAGCCACATAGCCGAGCGGATCGGCAGTGCGCGCAAAGGTTTCGTCCTTGTTATGGGTGCGGCCCATGCCCCCACCCACGTAGGCGTTGCAGCCCCTGAGGCGCCCACTCGGATCGGTGAACACCACCAGGCCGATGTCCTGGGTGAGCAGATCCACGGAGTTGTCGCCCGGCACCGTGACGGCCACCTTGACCTTGCGCGGCAGGTAGGTGCCGCCGTAAAGGGGCTCGGAGGCATCACCGCTGAACAGGGCTCCTTCGCGCTGGCGCTCGCGTGCCTCACGCACCGGCTTGTCGGGCTTGAAGCGGTAGCTGTGATCCCCTTCCACCCAGAGGTCGAGATAGGAGCCCTCGGCGGCCTCCGGCGACAGCAGATCGGCGATCTGATCCGCCAACCGACGCGCGGCGGGGTAGCCCCCCTTCTCGAAGGGGGCAGCGGGGGCCATCACGTTGCGGTTGATGTCACCGCAGGCCGCCAGGGTGGAGCCCAGCGCGCGCACGATCGTGCCGATCACCTCGCGCAGATCGGCCTTGGCGATGCCGTGCATCTGGAAGGCCTGGCGGGTGGTCACCCGCAGCGTGCCGTTGCCGAGGTTGTTGGACAGGTCGTCCATGGCCAGATAGAGCGGCACCGGGATGCGCCCGGCGGGGCTGCGTAGCCGCAGCATCATTTGCCAGTCCTTTTCACGGCCCTTCTGGCGGTTGTCGCGGTTGTCCTGCTGATAACTGCCGTGAAACTTGAGGATCTGGACGGCGCCGTCTGTGAAGAACGGCTTGTCGTTCTCCAGTTCGGTGGCCAGCGGCTCCTTGAGATGGCCGCTGGCCGCCTTGAGCAGCTCGAACTTGGTGGGTGGCAGGTCGCTGGCAGTCGCTGGTTGCCCAGCCGTTGATTGCCCAGTGGCAGCCAACGGTTGCCCTGCTGCAGGCTTGGTGGATCCACCCTCTGAAGGGCCGCCCTCAGCCTCCCGTTCCCCCACGGACTTGCGAACACGGTTGGGGGTCACGGTCACGTTGGTGCTACCAGGTTGTTTGAAGGTAGCGAAGCAGCCGCGTCGTCACTGGCGTTCAATACAGTCGGTGGCTGTTGAGACACTTGCGTGGCCACGTTCCTGCTGGAGATCGGCACCGAGGAACTGCCGGCGGATTTCGCCCGGATGGCCCTCCCTCAATTGGAGCAGCAGGTGCGCCAGGCACTGAGCGCGCACAAGCTGCCGCTGGAGTCGCTGTGGTGCAGCAGCACGCCCCGCCGCCTCGCCGTGTGCGTGAGTGGCCTGCCGGAGCGCCAGGCCGATCAGGAAGAGGAGCGCAAGGGCCCACCGGCGGGGCAGGCCTTCGTGAACGGGGAGCCGGCTCCCGCCGCCATCGGCTTCGCCCGGCGCTGCGGCGTGGCCGCCAGCGAACTTGAAGTCCGCCAGACCCCGAAAGGGCCGTTCGTCTTCGCCCGCCTGCGGCAGCAGGGGCAGCCCACCTTTGAGCTGCTGAGCGGCCTGATTCCCGGCTGGATCGATGCCCTGCAGGGAAGGCGCTTCATGCGCTGGGGCCAGGGAGACAGTCGCTTCAGCCGACCGGTCCGCTGGCTGGTGGCCCTGCTTGATGAGCGGGTGATTCCCGTGCAGTTGCCAGCTACCGATCCCTGCATCCAGAGCGGCCGCCTCAGCCGCGGCCACCGACTTGTGCAGTCGGAGGTGTCGATCACGGCGGCGCACACCTACAGGCAGGAGCTGGCCGCCGCCGGGGTGCAGGTCGACCGCCAGCTGCGCGCCCAGTGGATCCGTCAGCAGCTGGAGGCGGCAGCCACCGCCGCCGGCGCCCGGCCCGATCTGCCGGAGGCGCTCTTCGAGGAGCTGGTCGATCTGGTGGAGAGCCCCTCGCTGATTGAAGGCAGCATCGATGCGCACTTCCTTGCCCTGCCCCCCGAGGTGCTGAGCACGGTGATGCGTTCCCACCAGCGCTACGTGCCACTGGAGCCTGTGGGCGCCCAGGCGGATGTTCTGGCGCTCTCGGCCCGGTCCCTACTGCTGCCCAGGTTTCTCTGCATCGGCAACGGCCTGGAGGCGGCGGCCTCAACGGTGCGCCGGGGGAACGAGCGGGTGCTGCGGGCGCGGCTGGCCGATGCCGCCTTCTTCCTGGACGCAGACCGCCGGGTGAGCAGTCAAAGCCGCCTCAGTCAGTTGGAGCGGGTCACGTTTGCTGAAGGACTGGGCAGCCTGAAACAGCGCGCCGAACGAATCTGCTGGCTCACCGACACCCTGCTGGAGGCACTGGCGTTAGCGGACGACGACGCCGAAACCGCCCGCTGCGCCGCCGAACTCTGCAAGCACGATCTGGTCAGCCAGATGGTGGGCGAATTCCCGGAACTGCAGGGGGTGATCGGGGCGAAGTACGTGCTGGAGGAAGGCAAATCGCGCGGCGTGGCCCTGGCTGTGCTGGAGCACTACCTGCCGCGTGGTGCCGGCGATCGCCTGCCCAGCTCCTCTGCCGGAGCGGTGGTGGCGATGGCGGAGCGCCTGGAGCTGCTGCTCAGCATCTACGCCAAAGGGGAGCGGCCGAGCGGGTCTTCCGATCCCTACGGGCTGCGGCGGGCCGCCAACGGGCTGCTGCAGGTGCTCCACGCCCAGGGTTGGCGCCTTGATCTGAACGCTCTGCTGCAGCGCGCCACGGCGCACTGGCAGGCGCTGCTGCCAGGCCTTGGGGTGGATTCCGCCGCCCTGTCACTGGAGCTGCAGGAGTTTCTGCGCCAGCGGCTGGTGGCCCAGCTGGAGGAGGAAGGCTTCGATGCTGACCTGGTAAGGGCGGTGGCGGGTGCCACGGTCCAAGGGGAACGCCTGCTGCGCCAACCCATCGACGCCTGGGAGCGGACCCAGGTGTTGGCGGACCTGCGGGCGAGCGGCGCCCTCAAGGAGGTTCAGGCCGTGGTGCAGCGTGCGGCGCGGCTGGCGCAGCACAGCGAGCTCAGCGGCCAGGTGCTACGGGCAGATGGCGTGGTGGAGCCAGCCCGCTTCACTGCCAGCAGCGAAGCGCAACTGCTGGCAGTGGTGCAGGACATTGAGCCGCTGGCCTGCGGAGAGGCCGGCAGCATCGACTACAGCGGTCTCGCCGCAGCCCTCGGCCAGGGTGCGGGAGCGCTTGCGGCCTTCTTCGATGGCGAAACGAGCGTGATGGTGATGTGCGACGACATGGCCGTGCGCACCAACCGGCTGAATCTGCTGGCGGTCCTCACCAATCAGTCAGAGGTGCTCGCCGATTTCAGTGCCCTTGATGGCTGATCGGAGCTGCCTGTCAAGGACAAAGGACCGCCAAGACTCCCCCTGGATTTGGGCAGAGCCCCAGTGAGGCGCTGAAGTGAGTCGCTGAGGAGTCAGTTCAGTGACCCATCAGGGCAGGTTCCCGTTCCTCGGCTTCGGTCACGACGGACCCTGCAGCTGATGGGGTGGGGGCGATGTCGGCGGCCAGCCCCTCAGCCTGACGGGGCTGCAGGGAACCGGTGGCGGCGAAGAGCTCCATCTCTGCCTGGGTGCGGACAGCGCTCTTCACCGGCTGGTAGCCAGCGGGGGCCAGCGCCTGGCCGCGAAGCACGGAGCCGAGGGTGAGCAAGGTGAGCTTGATCTGCTGCCACGGGTTCATCATCACCACCCGCTTGTAGAGGTAGCTGTCGAAGGTGAGACGCTGCACATCTTTGTCATCGCACATTTCAACGAAGGCCTCGCGGGCAGCGTCGTTGCGATAGAAGATGTTTTGCAGAAGCTCAAGAACTTTGTAGGTGGCACCGTATTTGCGGTCCCACTTCTTGATGTAGACCTTGAGATCTTTTTCGGTGGGAATCGTTGCTCCAGAGCTGCTGGCTGCCACGATCTGTTCGGCGCACATGCGGCCACTCTTGGCGGCGAAATAGATTCCTTCACCGGAACTCTTGGTCACGTAGCCGGCGGCATCGCCCACCAAGGCCATGCGACCCACCACCCGACGCGGGCGGGGATGCTCAGGGATCGGGTGAGCTTCCACCTTGATCACCTCACCATTGAGCAGGCGGGCGGAGGCCCGTTCCCGAATGCCCTTCTGGAGCCCCTTGATCAAGGCCTGGTTGACCTGCATGGTGCCGGTTCCGACGGCCACGTGGTCGAACTTGGGGAAGACCCAGGCGTAGAAGTCCGGGGACACATCGGTGCCCACATACATTTCTGCGAGGTCTTCGTAGTAGGCCATCTCCTCCTTGGGAAGGCGGATGCGCTCCTGAAAGGCAATGGCGACGTTGTAGTCGCCGGCATCCATCGCCTTGGCCACGCGGCTGTTGGCCCCATCGGCGCCAACGATCAGGTCCACTTCGAGAGTCTTGATCTCACCGGTAGGGCCACCCGAAGAATAATCGGCATACTTGAGGGTATAAGGGCCCTGGCGGTTCTTGCCGGTGTCGATGCTCTGAACCAGCCCGTTGACCAGATGGGTACCCAGCTCGGCGGCCCGGTTGCGCAGGAAGCCATCAAGCACTTCGCGGCGGCACATGCCGATGTATTCATCGGCGTTGTCCAGATGGATATCCACCTCACGATTGGAGGGCGAGATCATCTTCATGTTGCGCACCTTGCGGTCGATGATCGACTCCGGCAGGTCGAATTCATCAACCATGCAAAGCGGAATCGCACCACCGCAGGGCTTGGCATTATCAAGCTTTCGCTCAAACAACCAGGTTTCGATGCCCGCCTTGGCGAGGACCTCCGCAGCACAGGAACCGCTTGGGCCGCCACCCACCACTGCGACTCGCAACATCTTGAAACCTGCTCCGCTGGAACGATCCTGGGCTGGAAGCTAACACTCCTGTTCCGGCTTTTGAGGCGCCGAAGGGCCTGGCCCCTACGATTGTTTCAAGCTTGTAGCCACGTCCTTTGCCCCCGCGAATGTCCGCGCGTCATCAGGGCGACGACATCCCGGTGGCCCAGCGCTCGCTGCGCCCCGGACCACCCCGGGGACGATCGCTGCGCGCGGTGCTCGGCACCGTGATGGTGCTGGTGGTGGGTGGTGGCGCGCTGGGTTTTCGCTTCCGCGAGCCGCTGGTCCAGTTGCTCACCCCTCCCCCCGTCCCCGGGATCGATGCACGGCTGGGCAGCGATGGGCGGCTGCTGGGCCACTTCCCCTATGCGGAAGCGCCGACGGACCAGCTCACCAACGTGGCACCGGGCCTGATGCTGCATACAGAGGCTGCCGTCGAGCTGCTCGCCATGCAGAGGGAAGCGGCCGCCGATGGGGTGGATCTGCGCTTGCTGAGCGGTTTCCGCTCAGTGGATCTGCAGCAGCAGATTTTCTTTGGTGTCAAATCGGAGCGCAACCAGAGCGCCGAGGAGCGCGCCCAGGTGAGCGCCCCACCGGGTTTTTCCGAGCACAGCACCGGCTACGCCGTCGATCTCGGCGATGGCGGCCGGCCCGCCGCCAACCTGAGTGTCGACTTCGAGCGCACTCCCGCCTTCCGCTGGCTGCAGGAGAATGCCAACCGCTACCACTTCAAACTCTCGTTTCCGCGCGGCAATGCCCAGGGCGTCACCTACGAGCCATGGCACTGGCGCTTCGAGGGATCAGCGGAGGCGCTGCGGATGTTCGAACCGGCTCGACAGCTGCAGGGATCTGAGCGGAGCGGGCTGGGATAGGGTGAAGGTTCATTGCAACCGGTAGTGGTTGCGTCAGAAAGGATTGAAGGAGAGATCACGCATGAGCGCCGCTTCCCAGAGCGCACCGATTCGCAATATCGCGATCATCGCCCACGTTGACCACGGCAAGACCACGCTCGTGGATGCCCTGCTTCAGCAGTCGGGGATCTTCCGGGACGGCGAGGCTGTGCCCACCTGCGTGATGGACTCGAACGACCTGGAGCGCGAGCGCGGCATCACGATCCTCTCCAAGAACACCGCGGTTGATTACGCCGGCGTACGCATCAACATCGTCGATACCCCCGGACACGCCGATTTCGGCGGCGAGGTGGAGCGGGTGCTCGGCATGGTGGATGGTGCCCTGCTGATCGTGGACGCCAACGAAGGGCCCATGCCCCAGACCCGCTTCGTGCTCAAGAAGGCGCTCGAGCAGGGCCTGCGCCCGATCGTGTTCGTCAATAAGATTGATCGTGCCCGCGTCGACCCGGAACAGGCGGTCGACAAGGTGCTGGATCTGTTCCTCGAGCTCGGCGCCGACGACGACCAGTGCGACTTCACCTACCTGTTCGGCAGCGGCATGGGGGGCTACGCCAAGCCCGACATGGCCACCGAGAGCGAAACGATGAAGCCGCTCTTCGACGCCATCCTGCGCCATGTGCCGCCGCCGGTCGGAGACCCTGAAAAGCCCCTGCAGATGCAGGTCACCACGCTCGACTACTCCGACTTCCTGGGTCGGATCATGATCGGCCGCATCCACAACGGCACCATCAAGGCCGGCCAGAGCGCCGCACTGATCCGCGACGACGGCAGCATCAAGCGCGGCCGGATCAGCAAGCTGCTCGGCTTCCAGGGCCTGCAGCGGGTGGAGATTGAGCAGGCCAGCGCCGGCGATCTGGTGGCCGTGGCGGGCTTCGATGAGGTGAACATCGGCGAAACGATCGCCTGCCCCGATCACCCCGAAGCGCTGCCCTTGATCCGGGTGGATGAACCCACCCTCCAGATGACCTTCGTGGTCAACGATTCCCCCTTTGCTGGCAAGGAAGGCAAGTTCGTCACCAGCCGCCAGCTGCGTGACCGCCTCCAGAAGGAGCTGCTCACCAACGTGGCGCTGCGGGTGGAGGACACCGACTCCCCTGATCGCTTCTCCGTGAGCGGCCGTGGTGAGCTGCACCTGGGCATCCTGATCGAAACCATGCGCCGCGAAGGCTATGAGTTCCAGGTGTCCCAGCCGCAGGTGATTTTCCGCACGATCGACGGCACACCGTGCGAGCCGGTGGAAACCCTGGTGATGGACGTTCCCGAAGATGCGGTGGGCTCCTGCATCGAGAAGCTCGGCACCCGCAAGGGCGAGATGCAGAACATGGAAACCGGCAACGACGGCCGCACCCAGCTGGAATTCGTGGTGCCGGCCCGCGGCCTGATCGGTTTCCGTGGTGAGTTCGTGCGCGCCACCCGCGGCGAAGGAATCATGAGCCACTCCTTCTTCGAATACCGCCCCATGCAGGGGGATTTCGATGCCCGCCGGAACGGCGTACTGGTGGCTTTCGAAGAAGGCACCGCCACCTTCTACGCGCTCAAGGGCGCGGAGGATCGGGGCCAGTTCTTCATCACGCCTGGCACCAAGGTCTACAAGGGCATGATCGTGGGCGAACACAACCGGCCGCCCGATCTTGAGCTGAACGTCTGCAAGGCCAAGCAGGTCACCAACATCCGCTCGGCTGGCGCTGAAGTGCTCGACACGCTTCAATCCCCGATCCAGATGACGCTTGAGCGCGCGCTTGAGTACATCGGGCCGGACGAAATGCTGGAAGTGACCCCGGAATCGATCCGGCTGCGCAAGCTGCCGGTGAAGAAGGCCGCCAAGCGATGAGCCAGGGGATGGCGTCCCGCCACCCCGGCCCAGTGCCCCCCGCCGACGACCTGACCGCAGACCCCCGTCTGCAGATGGCCGCAGGGCTGTTCAACGCGGGTGAGTGGTACGCCTGCCACGACGTGTTCGAGGAGATCTGGCACGAAACCCAGGGGCCCGACCGAGCCGCGCTTCAGGGATTTCTGCAGATCGCCGTGGCCCACCTGCATCTGCAGCGCGGCAACCAGCGTGGAGCCACGCTGCTGCTGGGTGAAGGGCTGGGCCGGCTGGCACCGTTTCCGGCCGACACCCTCGGCTTCAACCTCACCCTGCTGCGCGCCCGGGTGGCTGACCGGCTGCACTGTCTGCAACAGGGGAATGACCCAGGGGCCCTCCCCCTGCCAGTGTTGACGCCAGCTGCCTGACCCGCAGACCCCCTGCCGCGAAGCTCGCTCCCTGAGCCGGATGCGGGACTCCCACGCCCGCCCCCTTCCTGCCCCTGCCGGAACCATGCCTGAGATGCACCGACGCCGTCGCCCCCCCCTCGCTACCGCAGGGGCGGCACTAATGCTTGCGCTCTGGAGCCTCCATTCCCCCCTGGCGCGGGCGCTGCCACTGGGGTCGCAGGTGCCCGAAGCGCCCCAGTTACCGCGGCCGGCGGGCGCCGCACCGGGGGCCGCGATGCCCACCTCGACGTCAGCCCCTGAAGGAACGGTGCTCACGCCGCAGGCACCGATCACGCCCACCGGCCTGGTGACGATCGAATCGGACACGCAGCGCGCTGACAACAGCACCGGCATCGTGACCGCCACAGGCAACGTGAGGATTCTTTACCCCGATCGGCGCCTGGCCGCCACCGCCCGCCAGGCCCAGTACTTCACCCGGGAGGGGCGCATCGTGCTCACCGGCGATGTGGACGTGGTGCAGGAAGGCGGCAACCTGCTGCGCGCCGAACGGGTGGTCTACCTGGTGGACACCGAACGGGTGCTGGCCCAACCCACCGATGGCAAGCAGGTGTTCAGCCAGCTAAGGATCCAGCAGAACGCTCAGCCTGCTGGGCCAGCAGTGCCATGAGCCTTGTGTTGGAAGGGGTGGCCCTGAGCATCGGAGGCCGCCCCCTGGTCAAGGGGGTGACCCTCGCCCTGGAGCCCGGCGAAGTGGTCGGCCTGCTGGGCCCCAACGGCGCCGGCAAGACCACCACCTTCAACCTCGTCACCGGCTTGCTCAAACCGGATCGGGGCCGGGTCGTGCTCGATGGGAAGCGGGTGGAGCGGCTAGCCATGCCGGAGCGTGCCCGTCTGGGCATCGGCTACCTGCCCCAGGAGCCGAGCGTTTTCCGGCAGCTGAGCGTGCGCCAGAACCTGCAGCTCGCCCTGCAACAAAGCGGCGCTCCGGTGGCGGGGCGGCGGGAGCGCGTCGAGCAGTTGGTAGAGGAGTTCCACCTGACCAACTTTCAGCACCGCCGTGGCTTCCAGCTGTCCGGAGGCGAGCGGCGCCGCTGCGAAGTGGCGCGCGCCCTGGCGGTGGGCGAAGCGGGCCCGCGCTACCTACTGCTGGATGAACCCTTCGCCGGCGTCGATCCGCTCGCCGTTGCCGACCTCCAGACCCTGATCGGCACTCTGAGGGATCGCAACATGGGTCTGCTGATCACCGATCACAACGTCCGGGAGACCCTCTCCATCACCGACCGCGCCTACATCCTCACGGAAGGCAGCCTGCTGGCCTCCGGGCCTTCGGCTGAGGTGGCCAGCAACCCGCTTGTGCGTCAGCACTACCTGGGGGAGGGCTTCCAGCTGTGACACTTGCTCATGAACCCGTGATGGCGCCCAAGCGGCTGCTGCGCCCCGTACTGCTGCTCTGGGAGCGGCTGCCGCTGATGGATCGTTGGCTGAGCGGTGAACTGCTCGGCCCACTGCTGTTCGGCGTGGCGGCCTTCACCACGGTGTCCCTGTCTGTGGGGGTGGTGTTCGAGCTGGTGCGCCGGGTGGCGGAATCAGGCTTGCCGGTGACGGCGGCGATGCAGGTGCTGGGCCTGCGCCTGCCGGGATTCCTGGTGCTGTCGTTTCCGATGGCCACCTTGATGGCCACACTGCTGGCCTACAGCAGGCTGTCGGGCAACAGTGAGCTCACGGCTCTGCGCAGCATCGGCGTGAGCACCAGCCGCATGGTGATGCCGGCCCTGGGCGTGGCGCTGCTGATGAGCCTGCTCACCTTCACGTTCAACGACCTGATCGTGCCCGCCGCCAACCTCCAGGCGGCCGACACACTCAACGAGGCCCTGGGCAGGTCGGTGGCCACGGAGAAGGGCAGCAACATCATTTACTCACGCTTCAGCCTGCGGCCCGCCAAGGATGATTCCGGCGCCGACCGCTACCTCTCCCAGCTCTTCTATGCGCGCAGATTCGAGAAAGGGGAGATGCAGGATGTGACGGTGCTCGATTTCACGCGCGAGAACGGCACCCAGATCCTCCAGGCCAAGCAGGGCATCTGGAACGCTGAGCAGGGCATGTGGGAATTCAGGGACGGCCAGGTGGTGCTGGTGGGAGGGGCTGAGGGCTCCACCACATCCGCCAGGTTCGACCGCTACCTCTATCCGCTCGATCAGGGGCCGCTGAAACTGGCTGCCCTGCCCAAGGACGCCGCCAGCATGTCCGTGGCCGAAGCCCTGCGCGCCGAGCAGTTGCTCAGAGAGGCCGGCGACCAGAAAGAGGCCCGCCGGATGCGGGTACGCATTCAGGAGAAATTCGCCTTCCCCACCATCTGTCTGGTGTTCGGGCTGATCGGCAGCAGCCTGGGCGTGCGCCCGGATGCCCGCACCAGCCGCAGCCAGGGGTTCGGCATCAGCGTCCTGCTGATTTTCTCCTACTACCTGATGTCCTTCATCTTCAGTTCGCTGGGGGTGAAGGGCACCCTGGGCCCCTTCCTGGCAGCCTGGATGCCGGTGTTCATCGGTTTGGCGGGTGGCCTTGTGCTGCTCCGACAGGCCAGCCGCTGATCTCCCTGACCGCCAGGCAGACTGACCCAACCGCTTCTGGGAATCGTGCTTTCTGTGACCGATCCGGTTCTGACCCTCGCCCTGATCGCCTTCGGCCTGCTGCTGGTCGCTCTGCCGCTGGCCTTCTGGAGTTTGAGCGGCGGCCGTTCGAGCACGGTGGTGCGCCTGCTGGTGGCCGGGGCCAATCTGAGCCTCACCGCTCAACTCACACTGCGCTGGTGGGAATCGGGACACTTCCCGATCAGCAATCTCTACGAATCGCTCTGCTTCCTGGCCTGGGCCTGCACGCTCACCCAGCTGCTGGTGGAGCGCTCCTGGGCCTCCCCGCTGGTGGCGGCGGCAGCGACACCAATGGGTCTTGGCTGTGTGGCCTTTGCCAGCTTCGCCCTGCCCGACCGCCTGCAGGCGGCCTCCCCACTGGTGCCGGCCCTCCGCTCCAGCTGGTTGGTGATGCATGTGAGCGTGATCATGGTGAGCTACGCCGCCTTGCTGGTCGGTTCACTGCTATCGGTGGCCGTGCTGTTCACCGAGCGGGGCCGCCAGCTGGAGCTGCGCAGCAGTTCGATCGGCAGCGGCGGCTTCCGCCGCGCCCAGCTGGCCGCGGTGCCGGGGGGCGGCGAGGCCAGCAGCAGCAGCGGCCAGGGCCTGGAGCTGAGCAGCGTGGCCATCGGCGTGAGCGAACAGCTCGACAGCCTCAGCTACCGCACGATCACGGTGGGCTTCCTGCTGCTGTCGGTGGGTCTGGTGAGCGGCGCCGTGTGGGCCAATGAGGCCTGGGGCAGCTGGTGGAGCTGGGATCCGAAGGAAACCTGGGCCCTCATCTGCTGGCTGGTCTATGCCGCCTATCTGCACACCCGGCTCAGCCGCGGCTGGCAGGGCAGGCGACCGGCCCTGGTGGCCTCTGCCGGGCTGGTGGTGATCGTCGTCTGCTATATCGGCGTGAATCTGCTGGGTATCGGTCTGCACAGCTACGGCTGGTTCCTCGGTGACTGAGTCCCAGCCTTCCCGGCGGCCAAGAACGCTCCCCCCAGCGCTCCTGCTGCCCCTGGTGCTGGTCGGCGGGTTGGTGGTTCGGTTGAAACTGGCCATGGTGCTGCCGCCCGGCTACGACGAGGCCTATTACCTCTTCTACGGCCGCCATCCGGCCCTGAGCTACTTCGACCATCCCGCCGCGGTGGGGCTATGGGCCTGGGTGGGAACCCGGCTCGGGGGTTCAATCCTGGCTCTGCGGCTGCCTTCCCTGCTGAGCTACACCCTGGCACTCGCCCTGCTCAGCGGCGCGACCGAGCGCTGGTTCGGCCGGCGTGCGGCCCTGCTCAGCGCCGTGCTGGGCAGCGTCGCTCCGGTCCTGTTCCTCTGCGGCGGCCTGCTGTTGCTGCCGGACAGCCCCCTGGTGCTGGCCCTCGCGGCACTGCTCTGGTGGCTGTCACGACACCCCCGGGTGGTGCCCGTTTCACCCCGGGAGGCGATCGTCCTCGGTGTTCTGCTGGGGCTGGTCACCCTGGGCAAGTACCAGGGCCTGCTGTGGTTGCTCTCCCTGCTGGCCTGGTGCCTGGCCAACGGGGAACGCCGGCGCCACTTCCGCAGCTTCTGGCCCGGCCTGGCCCTGCTGGTCTGGCTGCTGGTGTCGGCGCCGCTTTGGCTCTGGAACCTCAACAACGGCTGGGCCTCCTTCCTGTTCCAGGGTGGCCGGATTGGTGCAGGGGGGGGCTATGACCTGGCGGCCCCGCCCCTGTTTCTCCTATCCCAACTGGTGCTGCTCTTCCCCACGGTCGGGGTGGTGCTGCTGGTGGCGTTGTGGCCCCGATCCCGCCGGGATGGTGCCACCGTTCACCGGCAGCTTCTGCGCTGGCTGGTGGTGCCGCAACTGGTGGTCTTCCTTTTGCTGGCTGGTCGCATGCAGGTGCTCTCCAGCTGGTTGGTGCCGGCCTGGTGGCTGCTGCTGCCGCTGGCAGGAGACTGGCTGGCCGGGCCCCACGATCGGCGGTGGCGGGGCTGGATCGTGGCGGGAGCCTGGGGCACGGCCCTGATCTTGCCAGCGCTGCTGCTCACCCTGGCCCTGCAGGTGCGGTGGGGAGTGCTCGACGCCTGGTTGCCCCCGGGGCTCGACCCCTCGACCCAGCTGATGCCTGCCGACAGCCTGCGGAGGGACCTCCGCCGCAACCCCGTCGTCTGGAAGGCGCTGCAGGAAGCCAGCCTGATCGCCGGCAACCGCTACGACCTGCCGGGCTTTCTGGCTCTGGCGCTGGGTTCGCAGCTGAATGCCCACTACACCACCTTCAACAACGATTCCAGGGGATTCGCCTGGTGGCAACCGCCCACTGGCTACCGGGGTGCCAGTGGGGTGCTGTTCGGCATCGTGGATCCCGGCAATCCCCTAGTGCGAGAAGCCTGGCTGCCTCAGCTGGGGAAGGTGGAGCCCCTGGGGACCGTTGAGATTCACCGCGCTGGCCGCCCGGCTTTGCAGTTGGAATTCAGCCGTTTTGGCCCCTTGCCCAGCCCCTGGCCCCGTCGTTACGGTCCCAATTCGGCACCGGAGAGGCTCCCGTAACGGCTTCCATACCGGCCCTCAAGAAGCGTCAGACCAGCACAGTCTCGGTCCGGCGGCTGTGGCGAATACCGTCGATCGCTTCGCGGTAATCAGGCGCGTTGAACACGGCCGAACCGGCCACGATCGCGTTGGCACCGGCTTCCACCACCTGCCAGGTGTTGTTGGCCTTGAGACCGCCATCCACTTCGATCCAGGGATCGAGGCCCCGCTCGTCGCACATACGTCGCAGGCGGCGTACCTTTTCCACGGCTGAGGGGATGAAGCTCTGGCCGCCGAAGCCGGGGTTCACGCTCATGATCAGCACCAAGTCACAGAGCTCGAGGCAGTACTCGAGGGTTTCCAGCGGTGTGCCGGGGTTGAGCACCGCACCGGCCTTCTTGCCCAGATCCTTGATCTGGCCGAGGTTGCGGTGGAGGTGAGGGCAGGCTTCCACCTGTACATAGATGTGATCGGCGCCCGCCTTGGCGAAATCGCCCACATAACGCTCGGGCTCCACGATCATCAGATGCACATCGAGCGGTTTCTGCGTGACGGGGCGCAGGGCTTCGACGATCAGTGGGCCGATGGTGATGTTGGGGACGAAGCGTCCGTCCATCACATCCACATGGATCCAATCGGCCCCCGCCTCGTCAACGGCCCGCACTTCGTCGCCGAGACGGGCAAAATCTGCAGACAGGATCGACGGGGCGATCACCAGAGGCTTGGTGCTCATGGCTGGGGCCACCGGGGCAAGAGATCCACGCCATTGTAGGAAGAGGCCGGTACCGGCCCCCCAGCCGCTGGCCGCCCCATGGGGCGCTGATACAGTCGCCACGGCCAGAGACCGAAACAAACCTGCTGCAGCTGGTCTGCCGGTTCTTGCTTCGGCACCGCCGCTCCCTCCCCCTGCCGGACTTTTGTGGATCGCACCCTCATTCAGGAACTGCTTGAAGTCGTCGAGCAGGCCGCCATCGCCTCTGCGCACCTGACCGGCCTCGGCAAGAAAGATGAAGCCGACGCTGCTGCCGTGGAGGCCATGCGCCTGCGGATGGGCAGCATCGCCATGCAGGGCCGGATCGTGATCGGCGAAGGGGAGCGCGACGAAGCCCCGATGCTCTACATCGGCGAGGAAGTGGGCAGCGGCACCGGTCCCGGCGTTGATTTCGCCGTCGACCCCTGCGAAGGCACCAACCTCTGCGCCAACGCCCAGGACGGCTCGATGGCCGTGCTGGCCGCTTCCGACCGCGGTGGCCTTTTCAATGCGCCCGACTTCTACATGAAGAAGCTGGCGGCACCGCCGGCCGCCAAAGGCAAGGTGGACATCCGCAAGAGCGCCACGGAAAACATCGCCATCCTCAGCGAGTGCCTCGGCCTGCCCGCCAATGAGCTGGTGATCGTGGTGATGGACCGCGCCCGCCACAAGGATCTGATTGCCGAGATCCGCGCCACCGGCGCCCGGGTGAAGCCCATCAGCGACGGTGACGTGCAGGCGGCCATCGCCTGTGGCTTCTCCGGCACCGGCACCCATTGCCTGATGGGCATCGGCGCTGCTCCGGAAGGGGTGATCTCCGCTGCAGCCCTGCGCTGCCTGGGTGGCCACTTCCAGGGTCAGCTCGTGTATGACCCCGCGGTCGCCCAGACCTCCGAGTGGGCCGATTACACCAAGGAAGGCAACATCGCTCGCCTCAATGAAATGGGCATCACCGACATCGACAAGGTGTACGAGGCCGAGGAGCTGGCCTCCGGCGAGAACGTGGTCTTCGCAGGCAGCGGCATCACCGATGGCCTGCTGTTCAAGGGCGTCAAGTTCGAGCGCGACTGCACCCGCACCAGCAGCCTGATCATTTCCTCGCTCGATTCCAGCGCCCGCTTCACGGACACCATCCACATCAAGCCCGGCGCTCAAAGCGTCGCGCTGCGCTGAGTCCCACCCCATGCACATCGCCGTCGTCGGGCTCAGCCATCGCACGGCTCCAGTCGAAATCCGGGAGCGCCTCAGCATCCCGGAGCAGACGATGGAGGAATCCCTCCAGATCCTGCGCGGCGATGCCCAGGTGCTCGAGGCCTCCATCCTCAGCACCTGCAACCGGCTTGAGATCTACACGCTGCTGCGCCATCCGGAGCAGGGCATCACGGCCGTGGGCTCCTTCCTGAGCCAGCACTCGGGCCTTGATTTCGGCGAACTTACCCCCCACCTCTTCACGTATCACCATGAAGAGGCGGTGGGTCATCTGCTGCGGGTGGCGGCAGGGCTCGACAGCCTGGTGCTTGGGGAAGGGCAGATCCTCTCCCAGGTGAAGAAGATGGTGCGGCTGGGCCAGGAGCATGGCTCCATCGGCCCGATCCTTAACCGGCTGCTCACCCAGGCGGTGAGCACCGGCAAGCGGGTACGTACCGAAACCAATCTCGGCACTGGCGCCGTGTCGATCAGCTCGGCGGCGGTGGAGCTGGCCCAGCTCAAGGTGGGCCAGAGCCGCGGCGTCGACGACCTCGTGTCGCTCGAGGGCGAGCAGGTGGCGGTGGTGGGAGCGGGGCGCATGTCCCGGTTGCTGCTGCAGCACCTGCAGGCCAAGGGCTGCCGCGCTCTGGTGCTGCTCAATCGCACTGTGTCACGGGCGGAGGCCCTGGCGGCTGATTTTCCCGAGCTGCCGGTGCAATGCCGGCCGCTCGAAGACCTGGACCATTGCCTCAGCACCTGCTCGCTGGTGTTCACCAGCACGGCAGCCGATGAGCCGATCATCGACGCCGCCCGGCTGCAGGGGCTCAACCGCCGCTCCTCGCTGAAGCTGATCGACATCGGCGTGCCCCGCAACATCAGCTCCGACGTCGCTGCCCTGGGTGGGGTGGAGGCCTTCGATGTGGACGATCTGCAGGAGGTGGTGGCCCGCAATCAGGAGGCCCGCCGTGAGATCGCCGCCGAAGCCGAAGGGCTGCTGCAGGAGGAAGCTCGCCAGTTCCTCGACTGGTGGGACGGCCTGGAAGCCGTGCCCACCCTCAACCGGCTCCGCCAGCAGCTGGAGCTGATCCGCGAACAGGAGCTGCAGAAAGCGCTCAGCCGCATGGGCCCCGACCTTTCAGCGCGGGAGCGCAAGGTGGTGGAAGCCCTCACCAAAGGCATCGTCAACAAGATCCTGCACAGCCCGGTCACCCACCTGCGGGCGCCCCAGCCACGCCAGCAACGCCATCAATCCATGAAAGTGCTCCATGAACTTTTCGCGCTCGATGAGTCCAGCGGTGAGGGCTGAATTCCAGACCACCGACCGGGGGTCACGTGCTCCGGTACGGTGCTCGAATGCTGACAACAGCAGTCCTTGGGGGCAGTGATGAAGCGGGTTCTGGCGATCATCCTCGGCGGCGGAGCGGGCACCCGGCTCTACCCGCTCACAAAGATGCGGGCCAAGCCGGCGGTGCCGCTGGCCGGTAAATACCGGCTCATCGACATCCCGGTGAGCAACTGCATCAACTCCGGGGTCAACAAGATCTACGTGCTGACGCAGTTCAACAGCGCGTCGCTCAACCGCCACCTCACCCAGACCTACAACCTCTCCGCCGGCTTCGGGCAGGGGTTCGTGGAGGTGCTCGCGGCTCAGCAGACCCCTGACAGCCCCAGCTGGTTTGAAGGCACTGCGGACGCCGTGCGCAAATACCAGTGGCTGTTCCACGAATGGGACGTGGACCACTACCTGATTCTCTCCGGCGACCAGCTCTACCGGATGGATTACAGCAGCTTCGTGCGCCACCACATCGACACCGGCTCCGACCTGAGCGTGGCGGCGCTGCCGGTGGATGCAGCCCAGGCCGAGGGCTTCGGCTTGATGCGTACCGATCCCCAGGGGTGGATCCGCGAGTTCAGCGAGAAGCCGAAGGGCGCCGCCCTGGAAGCGATGGCGGTCGACACCTCCCGCCACGGCCTCTCGGCCGACGAGGCCCTCAAGCGCCCCTACCTGGCGTCGATGGGCATCTATGTGTTCAGCCGCGACACCCTGTTCGACCTGCTGGTGAGCAATCCCGAAGCCACCGACTTCGGCAAGGAGATCATCCCCACCTCCCTGGCGCGGGGCGACAAGCTCAGCAGCTTCGTCTTTAACGACTACTGGGAGGACATCGGCACGATCGGGGCGTTCTACGAGGCCAACCTGGCGCTCACCGACCAACCCAGCCCGGCCTTCTCCTTCTACGACGAGAAATTCCCCATCTACACGCGGCCCCGTTACCTGCCCCCCAGCAAGTTGCTGGACACCCAGGTCACGCAGTCGATCATCGGTGAAGGCTCCCTGCTGCAGGCCTGCAGCATCCACCACTGCGTGCTCGGCGTGCGCTCGCGCATCGAGGCCGAAGTGGTGCTTCAGGACACCCTGGTGATGGGCGCCGACTACTTCGAATCTGCGGAAGAGCGGGCCGTGCTGCGCGAGCGGGGCGGCATCCCGCTGGGCGTAGGCAATGGCACCACCGTGCGGCGCTCGATCCTCGACAAGAACGTGCGCATCGGCCGCAACGTCACGATCGTGAACAAGGACCACATCGAGGAAGCCGACCGGCCGGAGCTGGGCTTTTACATCCGCAACGGCATCGTGGTGGTGGAGAAGAACGCCACCATCGCTGACGGCACCGTGATCTGAGCGGTTGCTGACACAGCCGCGCAGGCGGCGGCGTCGGGCGGGCCGCAGGGGCACACTGGCTCAGAAAGGTTTGCAGCCCAACCCACATGAGCAAAGCGCACTTCGGCCTGATCGGCCTGGGCGTGATGGGCGAAAACCTGGTCCTCAACGCTGAGCGCAACGGCTTCTCCAGCGTCGTCTACAACCGCACCTGGGCCAAGACGGAAGAGTTCCTCAACGGCCGCGGCGCCGGCCTTCAGATCATCGGCGCCCACTCCCTTGAGGAGTTCGTGGCCAGCCTGGAGCGCCCCCGCCGCATCCTGATGATGATCAAGGCGGGCCAGCCGATCGACGACACCATCGCCGCCATCTCCCCGTACCTGGAGGATGGCGATCTGCTGATCGACGGCGGCAACTCTCTCTACACCGACACCGAGCGGCGGGTGAAGGAGCTGGAGAGCAAGAGCTTCGGCTACATCGGCATGGGGGTGTCCGGTGGCGCCAAGGGCGCCCTCGAGGGGCCGAGCATGATGCCCGGCGGCACCAAGGCGGCCTACGACGCCATTGAGAGCCTGGTGACCAAGATGGCCGCCCAGGTGGAGGACGGCCCCTGCGTCACCTACATCGGCCCCGGTGGCGCCGGCCATTTCGTCAAGACGGTGCACAACGGCATCGAGTACGGGATCGAGCAGATCCTGGTGGAGGCCTACGACCTGATGAAGCGCGGCGCCGGCCTCGATGGGATCGCCATGGCCGATGTGTTCGACGGCTGGAACCAGCTGGAGGAGCTCTCCTCCTATCTGGTGGAGATCACCGAGGTGTGCCTGCGCACCCGCGATCCCGAGGATGGCGGCGACCTGGTCGAAAAGATCCTCGACGTAGCCGGCCAGAAAGGCACCGGCCTCTGGACCGTGATCAGCGCGCTGGAAATGGGGGTGCCCGTGCCCACCATCTACGCCTCCCTGAACGGGCGGGTGATGAGCTCGATGAAAACCGAGCGGGTGGCCGCTGAATCGGTGCTGCCGGGTCCGGCGCCCCACCCCGTGCAGCTCGGCGAGCCCACCGAAGGCCTGCCACCGCTGCGCGATGCGGTGATCCTTGCCTGCATCGCCAGCTACGCCCAAGGCATGGCCCTGCTGGTGGAAGCCTCCAAGCTGCACGACTACAACCTCCACCTCTCCGCGATCGCCCAGATCTGGAAAGGGGGCTGCATCATCCGCGCCCGTCTGCTGCAGCGCATCCAGGACGCCTACGACGCCAACCCCGGGTTGGCGAACCTGATGGTGGACCCCTGGTTCGCCGAACAGATCAACCGCCGGCTGCCCGGCCTGCGCCAGGTGGTGGCAGATGCCGCCCAGGCCGGCATTCCCGTGCCCTGCCTGAGCAGCACGCTCGATTACATCGACAGCTATCGCACCGCCCGCCTGCCCCAGAACCTGCTGCAGGCCATGCGCGATTGCTTCGGCGCCCACACCTATCAACGGGTGGACCGCGACGGTGCCTTCCATACCGAGTGGCTCTGATGGAGCACACCCCATCGCCCACCTATCAGTTGAAGGTGGTAGCCGGGGGGCAGGAGCAGCTGGCCGAGTGCGCCGCCACCACGATCGCCTCTGCCATCGACCTGGCGCTGGCGGAGCGGGAGCGGGCCCAGATCGCCCTCGCCGGTGGCACCACCCCGGAGGCCGCCTATCGCCATCTCGGCTTGGCCCATCTGCCCTGGAACCGGGTGGACGTGCTGCTCGGGGATGAGCGCTGGGTGCCGGCCGACGACCCCTCCAGCAATGCGCTGCTGCTGAGCCGCTCCCTGCTGGCCGCCGGCCCCGGCCGGGAGGCCTGCTTTCATCCCGTCCCCACCGATCAGGACACGCCGGAAGCCAGCGCCGCCGCCTTCGCGGCCGTGCTGGCTCGCCTCTGCCCCGGCGATCCGCCGGTGCTGGATGTGGTGCTGCTGGGTCTGGGGGAAGACGGCCACACCGCCTCGCTGTTTCCAGGCACGGCAGCCACCACGGTGGTGGATCGCCCGGTGACGATCAGCGAGGGCAAGGGCCTGCCCCGCGTGACCCTCACCGCACCGGTGCTGAGTGCCGCGCGCCAGGTGGTGTTTCTGGTGAGCGGGGCAGGCAAGCGCCAGGCCCTGCAACGCCTGCTTGATCCGAACGAGCCGGCCGTGCGCACCCCGGCCCGGCTGGTGAAGCCCCTCACTCCGGTGCTGATCCTCGCCGATCCCGCCGCTGCGGCAGGCTTGGAGCCTTGATGGAGCCGGCTGGCATGGTGGCACCGCTGGTGGTGGTGAGCGGCGACGGGTTCAGCGGCTGGCTGGCCCTGAACGACACGATCATGGGAGGACGCAGCAGCGGCGTCTGCCGCATCGGCCCGGAGGGGCTGGTGCTGGAGGCCGATGTGGTGGAGCAGGGCGGTGGCTTCGTGAGTTGCCGCTCGCCGCTGTTCTCCCCGCCGCTGAACCTGGGCGACTACCGCGCCCTGCAGCTGGAGTTGCGTGGCGACGGCCGCCGCTACAAGCTGGCCGTGGCCTGCGCCGATGGCGTCGCCGGGCTCACCGAGCTGATCCCCGGCGGGCTGCGCTGGGTGGCGGAGTTCGACACCAGCGTCAGCGCGCCTGACCAGCCGCCCCAACGGGTGGAGATTCCCTTCGCTCAGCTGCGGGCCTCGGTGCGGGCCCGCCCGCTGAACCTGCCGCTGCGCTTCGATCCCGGCCGGGTCACGCGGCTGCAGGTGCTGCATTCCAAGTTCGGCGACGACGGCCAGCTGAACGCAGGCTTCCGGGCCGGCCCGCTGCAGTTGGCTCTGGTGGCGGTGCGAGCGGTGCCGTGAGCGCCGCCGATGAGCTCAGCCGGCGGATCGCCGCCGCGGCCGATCTCTGCCTCAAACCGCACCGCCATGCGGTGGTGGGAGCCATGGCCAGCGGGGCCTCCGGCTGTGAAGGCTCCGCCAGTGAAAGCTCGGGCGGACCTGGCGACTGCTGCCTGCGCCTTCAGCCACGGGGGATCGACGGGGAGCGGCTGCCGGAGCAGGACATCGAGCTGGAGCTCTACCGCAGCGGCAACGACCTCCACATGATGCTCAGCTGGCCGGAGCAACCGGAGCAACCGATGCTCTGGCACGGCCAGCACCCCGTCTGGATGGACGGAGAAACGGGGCTGCGCACCGAGCGGCCGCCGGCCGGCGCCCCGCTGGAAGCCCTGGCCCGGCGTCTGCGCGCCTTGCTCAGCCTCCCCTCCGATGCATACGGTGAGGACCCTGCAGAGGCTGCAGGCCCTGCGGGCGAGCCCCCCTGGCAGGCCTAGACCGGATCGGTGACGGCACCCAGACTGCTGCTGCTCACCAGGCGGGCGTACTTGCCCAGCACGCCGGTGCGGTAGCGGGGGGCGGGGGCCACCCAGGCAGCGCGCCGGCGCTCCAGCTCGGCCGCGTCAACGTTCAGCTGAATCAGCAGCTGGTGGGCGTCCACGGTGATGCTGTCGCCTTCTTCCACCAGCGCGATGGTGCCGCCCACGGCCGCCTCCGGTGCCACGTGTCCCACGACCATGCCGTAGGAGCCACCACTGAAGCGGCCATCGGTGATCAACGCCACCGATTCGCCCAGCCCCTGGCCCACGATCGCGGCTGTGGGGGAGAGCATCTCGCGCATGCCGGGGCCACCCACGGGACCCTCGTAACGCACCACCACCACATCGCCGGCCCCCACCGATCCTGCCAGGATCGCCTCCAGGGCACTTTCCTCGCTCTCGAACACGCGGGCCGGGCCGGTGATCACGGGGGTCTTGACGCCGCTGATCTTGGCCACCGCCCCCTCTTCCGCCAGGTTGCCCTTGAGGATGGCCAGGTGCCCCTTGGCATAGAGCGGATTGGAGAGGGGCCGGATCACGTCCTGACCGGCCGGGGGCTCGCTGGGCACATCGGCAAGCACGTCACGCAGGGTGCGCCCCTCGATCGTGCCGCAGTCGCCGTGCAGCAGGCCCGCATCGAGCAGCAGCTTCATCACCTGCGGGATGCCGCCGGCCCGGTGCAGATCCACCGTCACGTAGCGGCCGCTGGGCTTGAGGTCACAGATCACCGGCACCCGCTGGCGGATGGTTTCGAAATCGTCGATGGTGAGCGGCACCTCGGCGGTGCGGGCGATCGCCAGCAGGTGCAGCACCGAGTTGGTGGAGCCGCCGACGGCCATGATCACGCTGATCGCGTTTTCGATCGCCTCGCGGGTGATCAGGTCGCGGGGGCGGATGTTCGCCTCGATGGCACGCACCAGCACCTCCGCCGAACGGGCGGCGCTCTCCGCCTTCTCCGGATCTTCCGCCGCCATGGTGGAACTGCCCGGCAGGCTGAGCCCCATCGCTTCGAAGGCCGAGCTCATCGTGTTGGCGGTGAACATGCCGCCGCAGCTGCCGGCACCGGGGCAGGCGTTCTTCTCGATCGCCAGCAGCTCCGCCTCATCGATGCGGCCCCCCGAAAACTGACCCACCGCCTCGAAGGCGCTCACCACGGTGAGATCACAGGGACCAAGCCGGCCGGGCTTGATCGTGCCGCCATAGACGAAGATCGCCGGGATGTTCATGCGGGCCATGGCGAGCATGGCGCCGGGCATGTTCTTGTCGCAGCCGCCGATCGCCAGCAGGCCGTCCATGCTCTGGGCGTTGCAGGCGGTTTCGATCGAATCGGCGATCACCTCCCGTGACACGAGCGAATACTTCATCCCCTCGGTGCCCATCGAGATGCCGTCGCTGACAGTGATGGTGCCGAACATCTGGGGCATGGCACCGGCGCTGTGGGCGGACTGCTCAGCGCGCCGGGCCAGGTCGTTCAGGCCGATGTTGCAGGGCGTGATCGTGCTGTAGCCGTTGGCGATGCCGATGATCGGTTTGTCGAAGTCGCCGTCGCCGAAGCCCACCGCCCGCAACATGGCGCGGTTGGGGGAACGCTGGACACCTGCGGTGATGGCGGCGGAGCGGAGCATGGAAGGCAGGGGAACACCGGAGATCAACCTACCGATCCGCAGGAAAAGCCTCCGCGTCAGGAGAGTCCGCACAACACAGCGTGCGGCGGGAAGGGTTCCAAGCCGGAGAAGCCGTGAGGCGGGCCTATGGCTGGCGCCTGGGCTGAAGGCTGTTGGGCCAGCGGGCGGATCAGTTGTCCGGGGTTAGGCACTCCAGCTGGCGCCGCACATCCTCGATGGCCTGGTTGAGCTCCTGAACCTTGTGCTGCAGCTCCTTTTCGAGCAGCGGGCGACGGATGTAGCCCTCTCCCTCGCTGGGGCCATCCTGAAAGCGCGACAGGGTGAGGCGGCGGCGCTGGCGCTCGGCCAGCCGGCGGCGCTCAGCGGCGTCGAGCAGCCACCAGGCCAGCCCGGCCGCTCCCACCACGGCCCCGGCGATAGCGCTGGCCAGGATGGTGCTGCCGCCGCGCGTTGACCCGTTGTGTCCTGCCATCAGGTGGCTCCGATCCAAAAGCCCAGTGACACAGCCTAGGAGGCGTGCATCAAGGCATCCGCCACGCGCAGGGCATTGGCGATCACCGTGAGGCCGGGCGACACCGATGGACAGCTGGGGAAGACGCTGGCATCGGCGATCCAGAGGTTGGCCACTTCATGGCTGCGCCCCGCCAGATCCACCACGGAGCTGGCCGGATCACTGCCCATGCGGCAGGTGCCGCAGGCGTAGCCCATCACCGCCAGCGGTGCTTCGCCGCGGGGATGCACCAGCGAGGGACGCACCACCTGGGTGAGGGGGTCCTTTTCGGTGCGCCGCAGGGTGTCGATCCAGCGGTAGACGAGCCGGTCGTGGGCTTCGAGATTGTTGGGCAGGTAGTGGATGCGGATGCGGTCACGCCGCAGGGTGATCGCATTGTCCGGATCGGGCAGCACCGCACTCATCGCCCACCAGCACACCGAGCGGGCCGCCAGCTGCCGCAACGCCGCGTTGGGGAGCAGCCGGGTCACCAGCGAAAGCACCGGCGGGGATTCGGCGAACAGGGCGTCCTGCAGCACGCCGCCGCCGCTCTCGATGTGGCCGAGCGGGAAGCTCACGTTCTTGTCACCCCAGTAGTAGTCGTTGACGCCGAGGCTGCGGGGGTAAGCGCCGGAGTTGGCCCGGGCCGCCAGCTGCAGGATCGCCGTGAGCTGGGGCCGCATCAGGTTGCGGCCCACCTGGCCGGAGCCGTTGGCCAGGCCGGCGGGATGGGGATCTGAGACAGAGCGCAGCAGAATCACCGCCGTGTTCACTGCGCCAGCGGCCAGCACCACCTGATCACCACGAAAGAGCCAGTTCTGGCCGTCGATCTCCGCCTCCACCCCGCGCACCTCCGTGCCGCCGGGATTCACATGCAGGCGGTTGACCCTGGCGTTGGTGCGCAGGCAGGTGCGGGCGCCCGCAAGCGCCGGGGTGACACCGAACAGCTCCGCATCGCCGCTGGGGTCTGCCGGATCCTCCGACCAGCTGAGCGGCAGGTCGTAGGGATGGCACGACTGGCGACGGAGGCCTTCACGCAGCTCCTCCAGCAAGGGATCAAGCGGCCGCGGCGACCGGGCGTAGGCGGCGAAACGGCTGGGCTCGGTGGGATCCACCCCCTGGCGGCCATGCACGCGGTAGAGGGCTTCCGCCCGGTCGTACCAGGGGGCGAAGTGGTTGTAGGGGAGACCCCAGGAGGGTGCGGTGGCTTCCTGATAGCACAACGGGCCGAACTCCTGCTCCCGCATCCGCTCCAGCACCGCCCCCCAGATCTTGGTGTTGCCGCCGAGGGCATACACCGCCTGGGGGGAGAAGGGATCGCCATCGGTGCCGAACCACTGCTCGCCAGGGTGGTAGCGGTCTTTGCGGAACAGGTCCACATCCGCGACGTTCTGGTCTTCTCGGGGCAAGGCGGCGCCCCGCTCCAGCAGCAGCACCGAGCGGCCCTTCGCCGCCAGATCGCTGGCCAGGGTGGAGCCTCCGGCGCCGCTGCCGACGACGATGACGTCGTAGTGGGTGTCATCAATGATCATGCTTGCCAGGCGTAGAGAAGCAGAAAGAGCAGCACCCAGATCACATCCACGAAGTGCCAGAACAGGGAAACAGCGATGACACCCTGTTCACCGTTGTCGTAGTTGCCCGGATAGAACGAGCGCCCCAGCATCAGGCCCATCAACAGGATGCCGGTGCCCACATGCAGGCCGTGAAAGCCGGTGAGCAGATAGAAAAGACCGCCGAAGGTGCCGCTGGTGAAGCCGAACGAAAGGCCGCTCCATTCACTCGCCTGGCCATAAAGAAAGACGGAGCCCATCGCCATCGTGAGCAGCAGGAAGGCACGGAAGGCCCACAGGCGTTTCTGGCCGAGGAAGTGCTCCGCCACGGCGATCGTGCCGCTGCTCGACACAAGCACCACTGTGAACTGCAGCGGGGTGCGCCACTCCAGCCCCTCCACCCCCGGCGGCAACCAGCTGGTGGCGGTGGATTTCAGCAGCGCATAGGCGGCGAAGAACGCCAGAAAGATGACGCTCTCGGAGCAGAGAAAAATGATGAAGCCGGTGAGTGTGTAGCTGGGGTGGCTGGCGTGGCCTTCGCCATGGGCCGGGCCGGGGCCGGCGGGCGCCGCTGAGGGAAGGGTGGTCATGGTTCAGGCCTCCTGCAGGGTGCGTTCATAGGCCTCCTGGTGCTCCACCAGGGGTTTGCCCGTGCCGTAGCCGTAGGGGCCGCTGATCACGGTGGGAACGTTGTCTTCAAAGTTCTCGGCCGGAGGAGGGGAGGGGAGCAGCCACTCCAGGCCGATGGCTTTCCAGGGATTGGCCGGCGCCTTGGGCCCCCACACCCAGGAGCTCACCAGGTTGAGCAGGAAGGGAATGATCGACACCCCCAGCAGAAAGCCGCCGAGGCTGGCAATCACGTTCCAGAAGGCGAATTCAGGGTCGTACGACGACACGCGCCGGGGCATGCCCATCAACCCGAGCGGATGCATCGGAAAGAAGTTGAGATTGGTGCCTACAAAGGTGAGCAGAAAATGGAGCTTGCCCAGCCCTTCGAAATACATATGGCCAGTGAATTTAGGGAACCAGTGATAGATCGCCGCATACACCCCCATGGTGGCAGCGCCGTAGATCACGTAGTGAAAGTGGCCCACCACGAAGTAGGTGTTGTTGACGTGGATGTCCACCGGCACCGTGGCCAGCATGATGCCGGTCACACCGGCGAACACGAAGTTGAACAGGCCACCGAGGGAAAACAGCATCGGTGTGTTCAGCTGGATCTTGCCCCCCCACAGGGTGCCCAGCCAGGCGAACACCTTGATGCCTGTGGGTACCGCGATCAGCATCGTGGACACCATGAACAGATCCCGCATCCACTGGGGCACCCCGCTGGGGAACATGTGGTGCACCCACACCACCAGGCTGAGGCCCACGATCACCAGCGAAGCCATCGCCACAAACACGTAGCCGAACAGGGGCTTGCGCGCGTGCACGGGAAACAGTTCGGAGAAGATGCCGAACACCGGCAGGATGATCACATACACCGCAGGGTGGGAATAGAACCAGAAGAAGTGCTGATAGAGCACAGGGTCGCCGCCCCCTTCCGGGCGATAGAAGGACGTGCCCACCACCAGATCGAACAGCAGCATCACAGCGCCGCCGGTGAGAGCGGGCAGGCCGATCAGCTGAATCGTCTGGGCGGAGAGGGCGGTCCAGCAGAAGATCGGCATCCGGAAGAACGTCATGCCGGGAGCGCGCATGCGCAGGATCGTGGTCACGAAGTTCACCGCTCCCATGATCGACGACACGCCGGAAAGGGCCACCGCCGTGATCCACAGCGCTTCGCCATTGATCAGATGGCCCAGGGGGTTCTGCAGGCTCACCGGTGGATACGACCACCAGCCGGAGGCCGCCGGACCGCCGGGCACCAGGAAGCTGGCCATCAGGATCACGCCGAACACAGGCACAAGCCAGAAGGCGGCGGCATTGAGGCGCGGAAAGGCCATGTCAGGGGCGCCGATCATGCAGGGGATCAACAGGTTGTTGAGGCCGTTGAGCACCGGAAACATGAACAGAAACAGCATGATCGTGCCGTGCATCGTGTAGAGCGCGTTGTACACGGTGCGATCCACCAGATCCGCCTCAGGCGTGATCAGCTCGCCACGCATGATCATCGCCAGCAGCCCTCCCACCAACAGGAAGAACAGCGAGGTCACGATGTATTGGATGCCGATCACCTTGGCATCGGTGTTGAAGCTGAAAAAGCGCTTCCAGTTGTTCGGTGCCCCCGGCACCGGGTGGGCGGCCTTGAGGATGCCGGGATCAAGAGAGGTGAGGGTCATGGGGGTCAACCTGCGTGGGGAAGGGTGTTCGAGCCGGGCACGTTGACCATCGGAGGGGGAGCCGGGGGCACGGTGGGATAGCCGGAGGCGCGCAGCCGGGATTGCTGCTGGGCGTATTCCCGGGAGGCATCGCTGATGCCGGGCCGCAGGGGCTGGGCCGCCGCCCGGGTGAGCCAGTCCTGGTAGGCCTCCTCGCTCTGCACCACCACATCCACCTGGTTGGCGGCGAACCAGGTGCCGCTGTATTCGGAATCGCGCAGGCGGTAGCGGCCCTCGCGGGTGGGGGTGATGAAGAAGGCGATCGAGCGGCCGGGGATCACCTGCTGCTTGAGGCGGAAGGCGGGCACGTAGAAGCCGTGGATCACATCGGCGCTCTCCAGCTGCAGGCTCACGCGACGACCCACCGGCAGGTGCAGCTCGGTGCTCGACGCAGCCGCATCCGGGTAGCGGAACTCCCACGACCACTGACGGGCGATCACCTGGATCTCGGCGGTGGGGGCGCCGGCCATCGCCTCGGCGGTGTCACCGTGGCTGTGGTCCATGGGGCCGATGGCGCCGATCTCACGGTTGACGCCGATGGTCGTCCAGGCGATCGCCATCACCAGCACCAGGGGAATCGCCGTCCAGATGATCTCCAGCACGGTGTTGCCCTCCACCGGAGCGGCATCGTCCATGTCGTATTTCTCGGCCCGGTTGAACAGCAGCACGTACGCCATCACCGACACCACACCGGCGAACACGAAGCAGGCGATCGCGGTTTCGAGGCTGAAGAGGTCGTCGACCAGTGGGGCGGCGCTGGAGGCCTGCACCGGCAGCCAGCGGTAGGCCTGCTGCCCCAGCCAGTGCGACAGCAGCACCAGCAGCCCCACCCAGACGCTGACGGCGGCCACCGCGGCCCGATTGACAGAGGCGGGCGGTGAGCTGGTCATGGCAGAGCCTCACGGAGATCGGCGCCGGCGGCCAGCAACTGGTTGGCGGTGACGTGCACGCCGAATTCGACAGCCAGCTGGGCGCCGATGGTGCCATGCACCCCCAGCAGGGCGAACATCACGATGCCGAGGGCCAGGTAGCTCCACTGCACCTGCCGCCCCATCTCACGGCGCCAGGCATAGCGCTGAAAGCCCCGCCACACGGTCATCAGCACGATCACCAGCAGCAGCAGCAGACCACCGGCGCCGTGCCAGAGCATGCTGCCAGTGCTGCTGAGGCCGAAGCTGCTGGTGATGCCGGGCAGAGGCACGGCCAGCTGCATCTCGAAAAAGCCGGCGGTGACGGTGAAGAAGCTCACCACGCTGCAGGCCAGCAGGTTGTACCAGCCCACATCGTGCAGGGCGGAGCGGGTCACCGGCAGCGCCAGAAAGCGGAACACACGCCGCTCCAGCGGGAACAGGGCCCCGGCGATATCAAAGGCGATGGCGATGATGAACAGGCCGATGGTGAGATGCACCAGGTTCGGGTGAATCGGCAGGCTGTAGGGGAGGCCATTCGGACCGAGGGCCATCACACCAATCCCTCGCGCATCGCTTCCACCACCTTGACGGTGTGAAGGCCGTAGATCCAGACCAGCTCGCTACCCAGCAGCACCTGCACCACCACCAGCACGCTCAGCACCGAGCCGGCGCCGAGGAAGGCCAGCGGCAGGCGGCGCGGATCCTTGCTGCGGATCACGTAACGCCAGGCCGTGAGCACCGAGAGGATGCCGGCCAGCGCCCAGCCGATCGTGCTGTGCAGGTTGAGGATCTCGCGCGATTCGCCATAGGGGTTGGCCAGGCCCGCTTCCACCTGGCCGAAGATGATCGCCACGAAGATCGCCGCGGTGGCGAACAGCAGGTTCCAGAAGCTCACCTCATAGAGCTCAGGCTTGCCGGCCAGGCGCCCGATCACGTCGAACAGGAACGCGATCAGGGCCATGGCGATCACGAAGTGGACGACGATCGGATGGATCGTGTCCATCCAGGGAAGGTTGCGATCGTTGAGCTGGGGCAACAGCTCGAGCATGGCCGCAGAGGGGAATGGCTGGCCCCACCTTGAAGCTTGGCTTCGGGCGGGTGCGTCATTATCAAGAAATAAAGCTAGTGCGTTTGTGCAACCCGACACATCGGAGCGTGCGGGTCATCCAGGGGGAGAAGGCCAGTCCCGGTTCTGCCTTTAGCGTTGGCTTTCGCGAGACCGTGCCCGATGTCGATTCCTGCGTCCAAGCCGTTGCGCTGGCTGGCTGCCGCCCTGGTCTTCGCTGCTGCCGGCCTGTCGATCGCCCTGCCGTTCGTGTCAGCCACGCTGCTGACGATCGTGCTGGGCGGGGTGGCGGTGGCAGGCGGGATCTCCCAGCTGCTGCGTCTCACCGGCGGCGGCGACCTCAGCACCAAGCTGTTTCGCGGCCTCAGCGGGCTGCTGTATGTGGGCGGTGGCCTCTGGATTCTGGTGTTTCCGGTGAGCAGTGAGGTGAGCCTCACCCTGTTCGTCGGCCTGCTCATGGCCTTCGAAGGGGTGATGGAACTGGCCGCCGGCGCCGCTGCCGATGGCCAGGCCCGGGGCCTGGTGATCGCCGACGGTCTGGTGACCGCGATCCTGGGCGGTCTACTGATCGCGGAATGGCCCAGCGACAGTCTCTGGGTGATCGGCACCCTGTTCGGCGTGGCGCTGGCCTTCTCCGGCGTCAACCTGCTCACCGCGCCTGATCCCGGCGCCGTCAGCGGGAACGGTTGACGAACCAGGCAGCCACCAGAAACGCCGCCATCACCAGGGACAGCTCGATCAGCCCGCCACTCCAGAGCCAGTCGCGGAAGGTGAACACCGCGGGAGCAAGCGGAACCGGAAGCAAAGGAGCCATGGGGGTTCACCGGCTTCAGCCGGTCAGTGGCGGTCGGGCCTGATTGTGAGGCTTCGGCGCCCGTCCTGCCGTGGCGCAGGGCGCGGGCTCACTCCCCGGCGGCGAGGGCGTCGGGGCGGCGCGGATCGGCGACCCCCAGGCTGCCTCCGCCCGGCAGGGCCTCCACCGACTGGGCCGAGCCCATCGCCCGGGCTGGCCGGAGCCGGTGGCCCATCGCCTCCAGCAGGGCGAGCGTGTCGGGACTGAAGCCCTGCTCGATCGCCACTTCATCCGGCCAGAGCTGGCTGTGAAAGCGCGGTGCACTCACGGCCGTGGCCAGGTTGAGGCCGTGTTCCAGCCGGTTGAGCAGCACCTGCAGCACAGTGGTGATGATGCGGCTCCCGCCCGGGCTGCCGGTGGCCAGCAGCGGGCCGCCGCTGCGATCAAGCACCAGGGTGGGGCTCATCGAACTGAGCGGCTGCTTGCCCGGAGCGATGGCGTTGGCTTCCCCCTGCACCAACCCGTAGGCATTCGGCACACCCGGCTTGGCGGTGAAATCGTCCATCTCGTTGTTGAGCAGGAAGCCGGCAGCCGGCACGCTCACACCGTTGCCGTAGGCGAAGTTGAGCGTGGTGGTGGTGGCCACCATCAGGCCGTCGCGGTCGATCATTGAGAGGTGGGTGGTGTTGGGGCCCTCCGGCCGGCCCGGCGATGGCGGCGCCAGTTCGGCGGCGGGCGTGTGGCGGTCGGTGCGGAGGCGGCGGCGCTGAGCGGCCGCATAGGCGGGGCTGAGCAGACGCTGCAGCGGCATCGTCACGAAGCGAGGGTCGCCCAGATAGGTGTTCCGATCCCGGTAGGCCAGGTTCATGGCCTCGGTCATCACGTGGATCGTGGCGGCGCTGTTCAGCCCCAGGGCCGCCAGCGGGAACCCCTCCAGCATCCCGAGCAGCTGAATCAGCGTGACCCCGCCGGAGCTGGGCGGCGGCATGGTGATCACCGGTTGCCCCCGCCAGCTGCCGATCAATGGCGGCAGCGCCTGGGCGCGGTAGGCGGCCAGGTCGGCAAGGGTGATCAGCCCGCCCTGGCGGCCCATCAGCGCGGCCAGGCTCTCGGCCACCGGCCCCTGGTAGAAGCCCGCCTCGCCGCGCCGGGCGATGCCGGTGAGCGTGGCGGCCAGCTGGGGCTGACGCCAGAGCTCGCCGGGGCGATAGGCCTGCCCGTCCGGGCGGAAGAACAGCGCCGCGGAGGTGGGATCGGCGCGCAGCAGGGGGGCGGCGCTCTCCAGGGAGCGGGACAGATCCCGACTCACCGGGAACCCCTCTGCCGCCAGGCGGATCGCCGGCGCCATCACCCGCGCCAGCGGCCAGCGGCCGTAGCGGCGCTGGACCAGCAGCAGGCCCGCCACCGTGCCGGGCACGCCCGTGCTCTGCAGGCTGCGGGTGGCCCGTTGGCGATCCACCTGGCCGCTGGCATCGAGGAAGAGGTCGGCCCGGGCGGCGGCGGGTGCGGTTTCGCGGAAGTTGATCGTGACCGCCCGGCCTCGGCCCACCCGCCGCTCTCCCTCCAGCAGCGGCGTGCCCGCCCTGGCCGGTTCCGGGCGCCAGAGCACGAGGAAGCCACCACCGCCGAGGTTGCCGGCCTGGGGCAGGGTCACCGCCAGGGCGAAGGAGGCCGCCACCGCCGCATCCACCGCGTTGCCGCCGGCCCGCAGCACATCCCGGCCCACGCGGCTGGCGTGCGCCTCCTGGGTGGCCACCATGCCCCCTGCCGACACAACGGGGTGAAAGCGCTGGCCGGCCTCCTGCAACACATTGGCGGGCACCGCCGCTGCCGCCGCACCAACCGGCAACCCCTGGGCCCGCCCCGGCAGCGGCCAGAACGGCACCAGCAACGGCGCGCCGGCCGCCAGCCCCACCAGCAGCCGCAACAGCCGCTGCTCAACTCTCGCCATAGCCGCCGCCCCCCGGGGTGCAGATCTCCAGCAGGTCACCCTCCTGCACCTGCAACTGCGCGGCCCCCTCCAGCAGCAAGGCAGGCTGGCCCGCCCGCTCCAGGCTGTTGCGACCGAGCGCGCCCGGTCCGCCGCCGGCCAGGCCAAAGGGGGGCACCCGTCGCGATCCCGTCAGCAGCGACACCGTCATCGGTTGCAGAAAGCGAAGGCGCCGCTCCACCCCCTCCCCGCCGCGCCAGCGGCCCGTCCCGCCGCTGCCCTGCCGCACGCGAAAGCTCTCCAGCTGCACCGGAAAGCGCTGCTCCAGCACTTCCGGATCGGTGAGGCGGGAGTTGGTCATGTGGCTCTGCACCGCATCGGCACCCGCGAATCCCAGGCCGGCGCCGCTGCCACCGCAGATCGTTTCGTAGTACTGGCAAGCGGCATCGCCGAAGGTGAGATTGTTCATCGTGCCCTGCGCCGCCGCCATCACCCCGAGGGCCCCGAACAGGGCATTGGCCACCGCCTGGGACGTTTCCACGTTGCCCGCCACCACCGCCGCCGGCGGCCTTGGCCGCAGCAGGCAGCCCTCGGGTACCACCAGCTGCAGCGGCCGGAAACAGCCGGCATTGAGGGGGATCGGCTCCGCCACCAGGCAGCGAAACACGTAGAGCACCACGGCCTTGGTGATGGCCAGGGGGGCGTTGAGGTTGCCGGGTTGCTGGGGGGAGGTGCCGCTGAAGTCGATGCAGGCCGTGCGGGCACTGCCATCGATCGTCACCGCCACGGCGATGCGGGCGCCGCCGTCGAGCTCCACACTCCATTGGCCACCCTTCAGCGTGCCGATCACGCGCCGCACGGCCGCCGCGGCGTTGTCCTGAACATGGGCCATGTAGGCCGTGACCTGCGCCACCCCCTCGCGGCGGCAGAGGCGCTCCAACTCAGCAGCCCCGAGCTGGTTGGCCGCGATCTGCGCCTGCAGGTCGGCGAGAAACTGGTCGGGATTGCGCACCGGCCACGGACCGGCCTGCAGGCGCTGCTGCCAGGCCGTCGCATCGAACACCCCCTCACGCAGCAACGGCACGTTGGTGAGCAGCAGGCCTTCCTCGTCGATCAAGCGGCTGTGGGGCGGCATGGATCCGGGGGTGAGGCCGCCCACATCGGCGTGGTGGCCGCGGCAGGCCACGAAGAAGCAGGGCCGATCAGCACCGGCGAACACCGGGCTGATCACGGTGATGTCAGGCAGATGGGTGCCGCCGTTGTAAGGATCGTTGGTGGCGATCACATCGCCGGGGCGCAGCGGTGGCCGTTCCCCGCGCCCCACCATCTCCAGAAGGCTGGCAAGGCTTTCACCCATGGAGCCGAGGTGCACCGGGATGTGGGGCGCATTGGCCACCAGGGCGCCATCGGCATCGAAGAGCGCACAGGAAAAATCCAGCCGCTCGCGGATGTTCACGGAGCGGGCGCTTTGGCGCAGCCGTTCCCCCATCTGCTCGGCGATCGCAGCGAAGCGGTGATGGAACAGCTCCAGACGCACCGGGTCGACGGCGGCTGCAGCCGCGGAAGCGGCGCTGCTCACAGGGGTGACATCCACAGCAGCGCCTGAGGTGGCTGTTGTGATGGTGCAGGTGGTGGCAGCTGGGGCAACAGCCGCGGGCTCGCCACAAGCGGTGCGCTGGAGCAGCAACTCGCCTTGCGGCAGCACCTCGGCCCGCCAACCCGCCGCCAGCACAAGGGTGCCGATCGACTCCAGCACCAGAGCCGGTCCCTGCAGCGTCTGGCCGACCGCCAGCCACTCCCGGCGCACCAGCGACGCATTGTGCCAGCAGCCCCCGGCATACAACGACACCGTGGGGGCAGTGGGGGTCGTGGCTCCATCCGTCAACAGCAATGGCACAGCACCGGCCGCTGCTGCTGGCCAGACCAGTTCCACCTCCAGCCGCTCCACCACGAGAGCTGGGGCGGCCCCGTGCTGTGCCTCCTGCGCGTGGCCGAAGTGGCGGCGATGGCTGGCGTCGAAGGCAGCCTCCATCCCCTCGATCTCCCCGAGAGGCACGATCAGGCTCACCTCGCTCGCGGGGTAACGCAAGGCCACCCGCACCTCCCGCCGCAGGATTGAGGCCGGGCCAGGAGCATTGCCATCACCAGTGCCTTCGCCTTCGCCAGCGGCATCTGCACCGGCACCGGCACCGGCAGTCCAGCGACCATCGGCCACAGCGCCGAGGGCCTCCGCGCCGGCGGCGGTGAGCGCCTCAGCCCAGGCCATCAGGCGCGGCAGCAGCGACGCCGTGAGCAGCTCGCGCACCACCTGCTCGCGCAGCAGCCGTTGATCGGCCTGACCCAGGCCGTAGGCGGAGAGCACACCGGCCAGGGGGTGCAGAAGGATGGTGTCGATCTCCAAGGCTTCGGCGAGCGCGCAGGCGTGCTGGCCACCGGCCCCGCCGAAGCACACCAGCGTGGCGCCGCGGATGTCGTGGCCCTGCTGAATCGAGATGCGCCGGATCGCCGCGGCCATATGGTCGATGGCAATGGCCACGGCACCTTCCGCCAGGGCTTCCGGCTGTTGCGGCTGCCCCATGGCGGCGCCGATGCGGGCGGCCAGGCCCTCGAAGCCAGCGCGAACGGGCTCCAGATCGAGCGGCTGGTCGCCGGTGGCACCGAACAGGGCCGGGTAGCCATCGGGTTGCAGCCGGCCCAGCAACAGGTTGGCATCGGTGATGGTGAGCGGGCCGCCGCGGCCGTAGCAGGCCGGACCCGGCTGGGCACCGGCGGACGCGGGGCCCACCTGCAGCCGCTCGCCGTCAAAATGGAGCACGGAACCACCACCGGCGGCCACGGTGTGGATCGGCAGCATCGCCGCCTCCAGTTGCAACCCGGCGATCACGGCCTGTTCGCTGCGTTCCCAGCGCTCGGCGACCGCGTCGTGCTCCGAGCCGGTGGGGGAAGGTTCGATTGCCACCACATGGAAGACATCCGTGGAGGTGCCGCCCATGTCGAAGCCCACGATCGCCCTGGCATCGATGGGCCCGGCGCGAGCCGCTGCCGCCGCCTTCAGCGCGCCCACCATGCCACCCGCCGGCCCGGAGAGAATCGTGTCCTTGGCGCGGATCAGCTCGGGAGCCAGCAAGCCGCCGCTCGACTGCATCACCTGCAGCGGCGTGCCGGCACCGAGGGCACGCCGCAACCCCGCCAGATAGGCCTGCAGCGCCGGCCCCACATAGGCCTCCACCACAGCGGTCTGGGCGCGGCTGACCAGGCGCGGCCGCGGAGCCACCGCGTGGGACAGCGCCACCTGCTCGAACCCGAAGCGCTCCAGCCAGGCGCCCAGCTGCTGTTCATGGCGGGGATGGCGGGCGGCATGCAGCAGGGCCACGGCGCAACTGCGCAGGCCATCGGCGCGCGCCTGGGTCAGGGACCGGGCCAGGGCGTCATCCAGCACCAGCGGCTCAAGCTCGCGGCCATCGGCCGCCAGGCGGCCCGGCACCTCCAGCACCCGGGTGTGCAGCGGCTCAGGCCGGCGGATCTCGAGCGCAAACAGATCCGGGCGATGCTGATCGCCGATGCGCAGCGCGTCGCCGAAACCGCGGCTGAGCAGCAGCAGGGTGGGAGCACCGCGCCGCTCCAGCAGGGCGTTGGTGGCCACCGTGGTGCCCACCCGCACGTCGGCAATCAGGCCGGCGGGGATCGGTTGATCCGGCGCCACCTCCAGCAGCGCGCGGATGGCGACCACGGCAGGATCTGGGCCGGCGCCGGCGGCGCTCTGCGCCGGGTGCGAGGGCAGCTTGCGCACGCTGCAGACGCCGGTGGGGCTGAGCGCCACCAGGTCGGTGAAGGTGCCGCCGCGGTCGATCCAGAAGTGCCAGCCGGAAGGGCCGCTGCGGGGGTTGCCGCTCACCGGCGGCCGCTCCTGTTGCACCGCCCGCTCAGCGGTAATTCTCGAACTGCAGCGGCAGCTCGAGATCTTCAGCGCGCAGCAGCTGGATCACCTGCTGCAGATCGTCCTTGTTCTTGCCCGTAACCCGCAGGCTCTCGCCCTGAATCGCCACGGTGACCTTCTTGACCTGATCGCGCACCGTTTTGCTGAGCCGCTTGGCCAGCTCCTGGCTGAGGCCTTTGCGCAGTTTCACCACCTGCTGCACGCGGTTGCCGCCCACCGGCTCCGCCGGCTGGAAATCGAAGATCTTGAGCGAGAGCTCACGCTTGACGGCCTTCTGGCGCAGCACATCGGCCACGGCTTCCAGGGTCATGTCGCTGGCGGTGGTGATCGTGAGGCTGTTCTCCTCCAGATCGATCTCGGTCTTGGAGTCCTTGAGGTCGTAGCGCTGACCCACCTCACGGCGCACCTGGTCCAGCGCATTCACCAGCTCCTGCCGATCGAAATCCGACACCACGTCGAAAGAAAAGGTGTCGGCCATGGGCAGGTGCTCGGAGCTGAAGACCTGACTTTAGGAAAGTGCTTCCGGGCGTCCCATGGCCAGGGTGAGGATGGACCGGGGAGGAGGGCTGCGCCCTCCCCGAACCCCCTGAGCTGATGGTGATGTCTACGTCCCGGCGCCGCGTGCTGGATTCCATCGGGGGGGTGGCCCTGGGCTCCACCCTGTCGTTGTTCCTCCAGAGCGGACGCTCCCGGGCTGCAACGGCCCCTGCCCCACCGCGCAGCCTTGACGCTCTGAATCAGACCATTCGTTCCTCCTTCAGCGCCCTGAGAGGAGAAAAGGCGTTCCTGATGCGTTCGCCGGCATCGGGAGCCCAGACCCAGACGACGGCAGCCTGGGAACAGGGGCTGAATCCAAGCCAGCCCCTGTTCTGCGGCAGCAGCTTCAAGGTGTACGTGCTGGCTGAATTCCTGCGGCAGCTGGAGAGCGGCAAGGTCAGCCTGCAGGAACAGTTACCGGTGAATGATTCGGTGCGGTTTCTCAGCAGCCTGGTGCTGGAGAACGTCAGCGGCACGATTCCGGCTTCGGTGGCCCTGGAAGCCATGATCATGCACAGCGACAACACCGCCACCGACATGGTGCTCAAGCGGATCGGCGCGGACAGCGTGCGGGGCTTGATCGCCTCTCTCGGCCTGCCTGATACCCGGATCCCCACCAGCACGCGTCAGTTCTTCTCCTACCTGCTGGGAGCCCCCACCGGCGTGGATCTGGGCTGGCAAGGGGTCAACAAAGCCCTGGAGGCCAGCGGAACGCAGACGCGGCCGATCATCAACGACCAGGAGACGATGGTGGGGTCTCCCGCGGATTTCGTCCGCTTCTATTCCAGGGCCTTGCAGGGAGAGCTGTTCCGCACCAGCAGTTCCCTGAAGGAGTTCAGGCGCATCCTGGGGTTGCCGCCAGCGATCACCGTGCTGGATCTGCCCCGCGCCCATCTGTTCCTCAAGGGGGGAAGCCTGGATTTCGCGCCCGACTATGTGATGTCGCTGGCCGGCGGCATGCGGCTTTGCAACGGCCGCTGGATCACTTTCTCCTTCCAGCAGAACTGGAAGGAGACCGATCCTGCGGCCGCCAAGGCCACCGTTCAAACCTTCATCGACACGATCGCGGGCATCTTTCGGGCTGCGGCAGGGTTCTTCGCAGGCTGAGCCGCCCGGTAGAACAGAACCTCCCCCATGCGCCCCTCCCATGGACCTGCCACTGCTGTTCATGGACCTGCCGTTGCTGCTGACGGGCGACCTGAAGGCCCCCCTGGCCTGGTCGCTGGTGCTGTCGGGGGCGGTGGTGATCCTCAGCCTGGTGCCACTGGGGGCCGGGCGGGCCAACGCGGACTTCACCCCCGCCGATCTGGCCGCCCCGCGGGCCATGTTCGAGCGGCTGCCGGCCTGGGGCCAAAGGGCCAGCTGGGCCCACCAGAACTGTTTCGAGGCCTTCACGCTGCATGCGCCCGCCTGCCTGCTCTGCCTGCTGGCGGCGCCGGCGATGCTGGCAGCGTCGCCGCTGCTGGCCCTGGCGGCCCTGCTGCACCCGGCGCTGCGGCTGGCCTACATCGGCGCCTACCTGGCCAACCAGCCGCTGCTGCGCAGCCTCTGCTGGGTCGGCGCCCTGCTCTGCACCGCCCTGCTCTACACGGAAGGGCTCAAGGCACTGCTGCGCGCATGAAGTGCGTGCTGCCAGCCCGGGCCAGCGCTCAGCTGCCGCCCTTCTCCTGCAGCCCCTTGAGCGCGGCCAGCAGGGAGGCGGGGCTCTGGGGATCCACCATCAGCACCGATCCCCCCTTGCTCGCTGCCATCGCCTGGCCCATCGCCATCCAGTCCTTGGCGAGCAGCAGCCTCAGGCTCTCGGCGGCAGCGGGATGGGAGTCGATCACGGCGGCCAGCTGGGCGGCTGATTCGGCCCTGGCCCTGGCCAGCAGCAACTGCTGCTTGGCCTGGGCATCGGCATCGAGCAGCACCGCCTCCTGCTTGGCCTTGGCATCAAGCACCAGTGCTTCGGCCCGCCCCTTGGCGGCATTCACCTGGGCCTCTCGCTCCCCCTCGGAACGAAGAACGGCCGCCCGCTTCTCCCGCTCCGCACTCATCTGCATCTCCATCGCCTGCTGCACCCCCTTGGAGGGCTGAATGTCGCGCAGTTCCACGCGGGTCACCTTCACGCCCCAGGGATCGGTGGCCTGATCGAGCTCGCGCAGCAGCACCTCGTTCACCTCGGAGCGGGTGGAGAAGGTCTGGTCGAGGTCGAGCTTGCCCATCTCCGAGCGAATCTGGGTGAGCACCAGGTTCACCATCGCCGACTTGAGGTTGTCGAGGGCGTAGTAGGCCTTGGCATGCTCAAGCAGTTGCCAGTACACCACCGCATCCACCTCAATCGAGACGTTGTCGCGGGTGATGCACTGCTGCGGGGGAATGTCCAGCACCCGCTCCTTCAACGACTCGTTGCTGACGATGCGCTCCACCACCGGCAGCACCAGCGACATGCCGGGGGTGAGCTGGCGGTCGTACTTGCCGAGGCGCTCCACCAGCATCGAGCGGCCGCCATTGGTGATCTTGACGCTGCTCACTCCGAGCACCGCCAGCAGCGCCAGCGCGGGCAAGGAAAACAGGACCTCCATGAAGGCGGTAGAGAACGGGGTGCCATCACAGTACGCAGCCCGCCCTGGCCCAGCCAGCAGACTGGGGCCGATTCGAGACTCCCCGTCATGGCATCCCTGATCTGGCTGGCGGTGGCGGCGGTGCTGTTCCTGGTGGAGGTGAGCGTGCCGGGCTTCGGCGGCTTTCTAATCGCCGCCATGGCGGCGTTGGTGGTCTCGTCGCTCACGGCGCTGCTGGGGCTGGCCCTGCCGCTGCAGCTGGGGCTGTTCGCGCTGCTCACCGTGGCGGGGAGCGCGGCGATCTGGGCCTGGTCGAAGCGGCAACGGCCGGCCCGCGATCGGATCGAAACGAGCGACCGGGCCGTGGTGATCGATGGCTTCGATGCCCAGGGGCGCGGCCGCGTGCGCTGGCAGGGGCAGAGCTGGGCCGCGGAAAGTCTGGAAGGGGAACAGCTGCTGCCTGGCGCCGCGGTGGTGGTGATGCGCCGTGTGGGAACCAAGCTGGAAGTGCTGGCCGATGGGCGCTGAAGCCGCCGCTGGCCCCCCAGTGCTCAGTCGAAGAACAGCAGGGTGACCACCTTGCCCATGTCTTCGGCGGTGCGGCAGCTGGCCAGCAGGGTTTCGCTGTCGTGGAAGGCGAAGCAGATCAGCTGGTCGCAGCGGCCGATGATCTCCTGGTTGCAGAGGGTGCTGGCCATCGGCAGGGTCAGGTCGTCGTGGTCGGGCTTCTCCACCAGGTGCAGCACCTTCTCCAGCTGCTGGCGCGATTCCAGCGGCTGACGCTCCAGGCTCTGGGGCAGCAGCACGGTGAGGCGCGAGGGGTCGACGCCGAGCACGCCGCGGATCACGGCGGCATTGACCCCCTGGGAGCCGGAGGTGACGAGGCTGTGGCCCTCCTGGGCCAGGGAGCGGGCCACCAGCTCCACCAGATGGATCGACACCACCGGCACGTGGCGGCTGCCGAGGATGGCGATGCGTCGCTTGCCCGTGTCCTGCAGCAGGGCCAGTTCCTGAGCCAGGGTGTCAATCCGGTCCAGAGGGGGCAGATCAAGGGACCGGGTCACCGAGCACGTGCAGCCGATGGCACGAAACTAGCAGCGCCCCTGCAGGAGCTTCAGGCGCTGATCGGCAGCCGCAGGCGATCGAACAGGCGGTCGAAGCGGCAGTGTTCCTCCACCAGGCGGATGGCGTAGGTGGCTTTGACGGATTCGTGCAAACGCACGTTGCCGAAGGCCCGCTCGATCACCTCCACGGTGGTGAGTGTGTCGTGCTCCACCTTGAGCAGGGGCACGTCGAGTTCTTCGGCGCGATTGATCAGCTGGGAGAGCGGATCGCCTGCGCCGGTGAGGATCAGGCACTGGGTGGAGGCCTCCAGGGCCGCCAGCTGGATGTCAGTGCGGTCGGCACCGGTGACCACGGCCATGTTGCGCCGGCGACGGAAGAATTCCATCGCGGAGTTGACGTTCATCGCCCCGATCGAGAGTGTTTCCACCAGCAGATCGAGCCGCTCGGGGCAACAGAGCACCTTCGCGCCCAGCCGCTCTGCCAGCTCTTCCACGGTGACGCTGCGCAGCAGTGGGCTGCGGGGCAGCACGCCGAAGACCTGCAGCCCCAGACGCTCCATGGCGGGCACCTCCTCCTGCAGGAGGGTCTCGACGGCATCGGGATCCACAGCGTTCAGCACCACGCCGGCCAGGCGCTCGCCGAGCAGGTCGCGGGCCTGCAGCAGGGGATCAATGCTGCAGCTGTCGAGCCAGTGGTGCACCAGGACCACCGGGGCTTCCAGCCCGTGCGCCAGCTGCACCAGGCTCAGCCCGTAGAGCAGACCTTCGCTGAGGCTGCCGGAGGCCTCCAGCAGCGTGAGCCCATCATTGGGGGCGCTGAGGTGGTCGCGCAGGGCCCCGAATCCATCACCGGCGCCCAGTTCGCCCTGCAGGAGTCGCTGCCGCGCCGTGGCCGGCTCCAGCAGCTGCAGCGAAGGCAGCAGGCAGTCTGGCGCCAGGCCGAGGATGCCGCCGACGAAACGCACGTCGTCATCGATCAGGGGGGCCGATGGACCATCGCCACCGGGTAAGGGCCTGCGATCCAGCCGCAGACTGGTGGCCAGGGGTTTGCCGAAACGCACCTGCACACCCATGCGGGCGGCCTGCCTTGCCAGGCCGAGCACCAGCGCTGATTTTCCGCTGAAGGGGTGGCACGAACCGATCAGCAGAGTGCTGCTCATGGGGATGGGTTCGCCGGGGCCAGGGTCAGGCAGCAGCCTACGAGGAGACCGGTGGCGGGGCCTCGCCGAGGATCAGCCAGCGCCAGAACGATTCGGGAAGGTCGCCACCACCGCTCACGGCGCGGTCTTCCAGCAGATCCATCAACCAGCCCACCAGGTGGTGGGTGGGCACCGTGAAGCTGTAGCGGATGTCCGGTTGGTCAGGGAAGGCGAGCTCACACTGGCTCGGCTGTTGCGGGGCTACACCGGAGGTCCAGCTGAGCTCGAAGCGATGGGCCCCGTTCGGATGCAGCGGGCGCAGCCCACTCACCCGCCGGAGGGCGAGCTGATCGAGACTGCGTTGCAACCAGCCTTCACGGCTCAGGCCACCGCAATAGGGGGCGAACAAGGCCACCTGTGCAGCTTCCTGGGACAGGGTGGATGATCCTTGTGCTGGGCCCTCACTAAACACGTTGGATGTTGCCTGTCCTTAGAACAAAAAGAATGTCCTCACCTGATCGTACCGGCTGTAACAGTGGTTCGCCCACCACCGCGCAGCGATGAATGCCATGAGGTCCGCCTTGCTGCCACTGCAGGGCCGGCATGTGGCGGTCACCGGCGCCGGTGGCGCTTTCGGCAGCGCCCTGCTCCGCCGCCTGCATGGCCAGGGGGCCAGGCTGCTGGCGCTCACCTCCCGGCCCACCGCCGTAGAACTCCGCGATGCCAGCGGGCAACCGATTCCGTTGTCCAGTCTCTGCTGGTGCTGCGGCGGAGAGGCGGCGCTGCGTGATCAGCTGCTGGATGTGGACATCCTGGTGATCAACCATGGCGTGAACGTGCATGGGGATCGCAGTCCCGCCGCCGTGGAGCGCAGCCTCGAGGTGAACGCACTGAGCAGCTGGCGTCTGGTGGAGCTGTTTCTGTCTCTGCCCGAGCCTGCGGCTGATCGCCCCCGCCGCGAGCTGTGGGTCAACACGTCGGAAGCCGAACTGATGCCGGCGGTGAGCCCGCTCTATGAGATCAGCAAGCGCCTGCTGGGTCAGCTGCTCAGCCTGCGCAGCCTCGATCAGCAGGGGCCCCGGGCCTGCCGGATCCGGCGCCTGGTGCTCGGCCCCTTCCGCTCCGCCCTCAATCCGATCGGTGTGATGAGTGCCGACTTCGTGGCCGGTCAGGTGATCGCCCAGGTACGCAGAGGCATGGGGCTGGTGATCGTGACCCCCAACCCACTCACCTATCTGCTGTTCCCGCTGGCGGTGCTGATGCGACGGCTCTACTTCGGGCTCACAAGCCGCAGCATCTGAGTGGCGAAGCCGCTCAGAAGTCGCGGTCGGTGAGGATCTCGCAACCGTCGGAGGTGACGGCGATCGTGTGCTCCCACTGGGCCGAAAGGCTTCCGTCCACCGTCACGACCGTCCAGCGGTCGCGCAGGGTGCGGCAGTGCTTGCTGCCGCCGTTGAGGATCGGCTCCACGGCGAGGGTCATGCCGGGACGGAGCTTCACGTTGGGCAGATCCTTGGTGCGGAAGTTGAACACCGAGGGTTCTTCGTGCAGGTTGCGGCCCACGCCGTGGCCCGTGTAGTCCTCCACCACGCTGTAGCCATGGGCTTCGACGTGGTCCTGGACGGCGCCGGCGATGTCGAGCAGGGTGTTGCCGGCCTTCACCTTGGCCAGGCCCTGCATCAGCGACTCCTGGGCCACGCGGCTGAGTCGGCAGGCATCGTCGCTGCTGGCACCCACGCACACGGACACGCAGCTGTCGCCGTGGTAGCCCTCGAAGTAGGCGCCGGTGTCGATCTTGAGCAAATCGCCCTCGCGGATCACACGCTTGCTGCTGGGGATGCCGTGTACCACTTCGTTGTTGATGCTCGCGCAGATGCTGGCGGGGAAGCCGTGGTAGCCCTTGAAGCTGGGGGTGGCGCCCAGTTCACGGATGCGCCGTTCGGCATGGCGATCGAGGTCGGCGGTGGTCATGCCGGGGGCGGCCAGTTCCAGCAGTTCGCGCAGCACGGTGGCCACGATCCGGCTGGAGCGCCGCATGATGCCGATCTCACGCGCCGACTTGATCTCCACGCCGCGACGGCTTTTCTGAATGCGGGGACCGGCCTGGGTGACCACAGAAGAGGGCGACGCCGCCGCCATTCCCACAGCCGCCCCTCCGCCGCCCTGTGCGCTCGATCCTTGGGTGGCGGCCAGCAGATCGGCGAACAGATTCATCGACGGATCCTTGACATCTCAGACTCCAAGCTACCAATTTCAACCCGGTACCTATGCAGACCCTGGCGGCGTTGCGGCGCTGGCATGCGCAGGCAGCCCCGTTCGTGCTCGCCCCCATGCTTCTCACAGCGACCACCGGCATGGGGTACCGGCTGCTGCGTGACTGGGGCGGCCTGAGCCGCGATCAGGCCCACCTCTTGATGGTGCTGCATGAAGGCGAATGGTTGGGCAGCACCGGCAAGACCTTTTATGTGGCCCTCAACGGCCTGGGATTGCTGTGGATGCTGGTCAGCGGAGGCGCCATGGTGGCCGGCAAATGGCAGCGCGCCACTGCCGCCCGGCGCCCCGCCGGGCCCGCTGCCACCAACCGCACCGGCGGCGACGCTTCCGAGGGGGGCGGATGACCCGGTAAAGTCGCTGTTTGCTCAGGCGTGAAGGAAGCCGGGATGGCAGCGGAACTCATCGAAGACAGCACCAGCGAGACCAGCACTCCCGAAGCGGGCACCGCTGCGGCAGCGCCTGCGGTCCGCACCGGCAAGCTCAGCGCCTACGAGCTGATGCGCACATTCGAGGCGGAGCAGCTCAAGAGCGACCTTCCCGAGATCTACGTGGGCGACACCGTCCGTGTGGGCGTGCGCATCAGCGAGGGCAACAAGGAGCGCATCCAGCCCTACGAGGGTGTGGTGATCGCCAAGCGCCACGGCGGCCTCAACGAAACCATCACCGTGCGCCGGATCTTCCAGGGCATCGGCGTGGAGCGTGTGTTCATGCTGCACAGCCCTCAGGTGGCCACGATCAAGGTGGAACGCCGGGGTAAGGTGCGGCGTGCCAAGCTCTTTTACCTGCGCGATCGGGTGGGCAAGGCCACCAGGGTCAAGCAACGCTTCGACCGCTGATCCCGCGATTCCCATCGTCTATCCAGGTGTCGCCCTGCGGCACCTTCTGAGGGTCATCGCCTTGCGCCGTTAGTTCAGTTGGTAGAACGCAGGTCTCCAAAACCTGATGTCGGGGGTTCAAGTCCTCCACGGCGCGCTCGATGACCCTTCCTGCACTTTTCTGGTTCCGGACATGGAGTTGGATCTACAACCCGGTGATGTGGTCAAGGTTCTTGAGTCGGCCGCACTGGGCTGGGTACGAGCTCGGGTGATCCGGGTCAAATCCGGAGGCCGTGTGGTGGTTCAGAGCGACCAAGGTCGGGAATTCACCGCCCGTGGCAACCAGGTCCGTCTCATTGAACCTGCTGGCTTTCGCCCCTGAGCGCGCGGATCTCTTTCGTGCGCCGCTGATTGCTTCAAGCCGCCGGCCATGCTGATTCTTGCGGCCAGCAATGGCCACAATCTCACTCTCGCTACACGTGTGGCCCAAGAAGCAGAGCTTCAGGGCCACACTTTTCATGTGATGGATCTGGTCGACCTCGGTCTGCCGCTCTACAGCCCAGCGGCCGAGGCGGCCAGCGGCGGCGCCCACCCTGGGGTTGATGCGCTGGCCCACCAGCTGCGCTCCCTGGGGCGGCTGTGGGTGTGCGCGCCCGAATACAACGGCTCCCTGCCGCCCACGCTCAACAACGCCCTCGCCTGGCTGTCACGCAGCAGCGATGATTTTCGCGAGCTGTTCAACGGCCTTCCTGTGGCTCTGGCCACCCACAGCGGCGGTGGCGGTCAGAAGGTGCTGAGCGCCATGCGCCTGCAGTTCGCCCATCTCGGCTGCTCAGTGCTGGGGCGGGAGCTGCTGAGCACCGGCCAGAAGCCCGCCAACCCTGCCTCCATCAGCGCGATGGTTGCAGAGTTGCACCGTCTGGCGCCTGCCATCGCATCGGCTGGTTGACGACGGGACCGGCGGCAACTGATACTGCCGAGGTCGCCGACGCGACAGCGCACCCCGCACGGGAGCCCGGCCCAGCCGAGCCACCAGTACGGATGAACTGGGACTGTAGTTCAATCGGTTAGAGCACCGCCCTGTCACGGCGGAAGTTGCGGGTTCGAGCCCCGTCAGTCCCGTTTTCAATCCATCCCATCCACCAGGAGTGAACGCATTGACGGTGAGGGTTCGTCTCGCTCCCAGCCCTACCGGCACGCTTCACATCGGCACAGCCCGCACGGCGGTGTTCAACTGGCTCTTCGCGCGCCACCTCGGCGGTGCCTTCCTGCTCCGCATCGAGGACACCGATCGCGAGCGCTCCAGGCCCGAATACACCGCCAACATCCTCGACGGCCTGCGCTGGCTGTGCCTGGACTGGGACGAGGAGCCGGTGATCCAGAGCGAGCGCATCGAGGCGCATCGCGCCGCGATCCAGCAGCTACTCGTCAGTGGGCACGCGTACCGCTGCTACGCCAGCGAGGCGGAGCTGGCGGAGATGCGGGAGGCTCAGGCCGCCGCCAAGGAGGCCCCCCGCTACGACAACCGCCACCGCAGCCTCAGCCCGGAGCAGGAGCAGGCCTTCATCGCCGAAGGGCGTGAAGCGGTGGTCCGTTTCCGCATCGATGACGGCGCCACGATCGTCTGGAACGATCTGGTGCGCGGCGAGATGCGCTGGAGCGGCAGCGACCTGGGCGGCGACATGGTGATCGCCCGGCGCGCCCCGGCTGATGCCATCGGCGACCCCCTCTACAACCTGGTGGTGGTCGTCGACGACGCCGCCATGGCGATCAGCCACGTGATCCGCGGCGAAGACCACATCGCCAACACCGCCAAGCAGTTACTGCTCTACGACGCGCTGGGCCTGGCCGCACCGGAGTTTGCCCACACGCCTCTGATCCTCAACGGCGAAGGCCGCAAGCTCTCCAAGCGCGATGGGGTCACGTCGCTGAGCGAGTTCCGAGAGCTGGGCTACACCGCCGATGCGCTGGCCAATTACATGACCCTGCTCGGCTGGTCGCCGCCGGAGGGCATGGGGGAGCGCTTCAGCCTGGCCGAGGCGGCACCGGTCTTCGGCTTCGAGCGGGTCAATCGCGCCGGCGCCCGCTTCGACTGGGACAAGCTCAACTGGCTGAACGCCCAGGTGCTGCATGGCTTGCCGGCCGAGCAGCTGCTGGCTCTGCTGGCGCCGCGCTGGCGGGCCCAGGGGTGGAGCGCCCCCTCAGGGGAGGCCGGCTGGGAGCTGGAGCTAGCCACCTTGCTGGGCCCCTCCCTGGTCACGCTGCAGGACGGCGTCGAGCAGGCCCGGCCCTTCTTCGAGCGTCCCAGCCTCAACGACGAAGCCCGCCAGCAGATCGGAAGCGAAGGGGCCAGGGCGGCCCTGGCGGCAGTGCTGCAGGCACTGGAGCCTGCGGATCCCGCCCAGCTGGCCCACCAAGCACTTGATGCCGATCAGGCCCAGACCCTGCTGGGGGAGGCCGCCAAGACAGCCAGCGTTAAGAAGGGCGTGGTGATGAAGAGCCTGCGGGCAGCCCTGCTCGGCAGCCTTCAGGGCCCCGATCTCGTGGCCACCCTGCTGCTGCTCCAGCCCGGCGGCGAGGCCGTCGCTCGACTGCAGCGCAGCCTCTGAAATTGGCCAGCAGCGGCGTTCACGACCAGGCCCGCTCAGACCGAGGGGCCAGCCAGCGCCCTCAGCCTCCGGCTCCACCCGGCTCAGCTGCTACTCAGCCAACGCTTCATCAGAATCAGCCACCAGCTCACCTGCCGGCTCCACCAGGCCCAGCCGCCGGGCCAGGGCTGCGGCGGTGAACCCCTGAATCCCCACCGTGAGGAGGATCGTGAGGAACACGAGGCCCTTGAGAGCGCCGCCGCCCGGCACTCCGGCTTCGTCGAGCCGGAGGGCGAACAGGCTGGCCACGGCGGCGGTGACGATGCCGCGCGGGGCGATCCAGCTGAGCATGAGCTTTTCGCGCCAGCCGAGCCCGGGCAACCCCAGGCCCGCCACCTGGATCACCGGCCAGCGGCAGAGCATCAGCACCAGCACGCAGGCCACGCCACCCAGCCCCAGCGGGCTCAACTCCAACCAGGACAGATCGGCGGCCAGCAGCGGGAACAGCACGGTGATGGCCAGCAAGGCGAGTTGCCGGATCAGCTCATCGAGCTGACTGGCCCCACCCTCGAGCCGCAGCCCCACCACCACCCCGGCACTCACGGCAGCCGGTAATCCGGATTCGGGCAACAGGGTTTCGCAGCCTCCCACCAGCAGGAACAGCACGCCGAGGCTGAGCTGCAGCGCCAGGGCATCGAGCACCTCGGAGCCCTGCAGCAGACGGCGAAGCAGCTCAGAGAGCAGCCACCCCGCCAGGCTGCCGATCAACACACCGCCACCCAGCCGCAGCACCAGCCGACTGGCCACCTCCTGCCAGCTGCCGAGATCACCGATGGCGAGCTGCAGCAGCAGCAGCGCCAGCACGGCGCCCAGCGGTTCGAGCGCGAGCCCTTCGGCTTCGAGCACATTGGCGAGCGAGGGCAACAGGCGCATCTGCTGCACCATCGGTGTGACCACGGTGGGGCCGGTGGCGAGCGCGATCGCCCCGAACACCAGAGCCAGCGGCCAGGGCAGACCGGCCAGCAGGTGGGCCAGAAGCACCGCCGCCAGGAAGCCCAGCACGGCTCGCACCAGCACCACCTGCACAACGGTGCGCTGGAGATCGCGGCCCGCCAGCCTCAGATTGAGGCCGCCATCGAACAGGATCAGGCCCACCAACAGGCTGACCAGTGGCTCCAGCACCGGCCCCAGCGCCTCGGTGTCCACCAGGTCGAAGCCGGCCCTGCCGATCACCAGGCCCACCGCCAGCAGCAGCACCACCGCCGGCAAACGGCTGAGCTGGGCCAGCAACTGGGCCATCGCCCCGGCGAAGAAGGCCTCACCCCAGATCAGCTCCAGCCTGCTCAAGCGGCCCCGGACAGAAGGAGAGCGATGGCCTTGGGCGGCGTGATCACAGTGGCTCTGCGCGGCGTGAGCGCAGTGGCGACTGCAGACCTCCGGTGCAGGAGGCCCCGGGCCTGTTCAGGCGGGCTGGGACGCGCTGCAACCATAGGGATCATCGGGAAGCGAATTCGGGGACGATGCGGATCCCCACCACAGAGCTGGGACGCAGCACCAGGTATTCCCCTTCAAGGTCGTTGATCGGCACATTCACGAAGGCATCGCCGTTGCTGCCGTTGAGCACGCCGCCGTACCACTGCTGGAACGCGTCGAGCGTGGCGAAATGGATGATCTGCTGGTGACCGCCGAGCAGCAGCAGATGAATGGTGTAGCGGCGGGGTTGGCGTTGGGATTGGGAGTCCATGGCGTGCGCGTGCGGGAAGCGACCGGTGGCTCCGCAGGAGACGGCCGTGGGCCACAGCCCCGGGGGCTGGCGGAAATCTAAAGCGCCCGACGAAGCATCACTCCTGGATGCATCGCACGTGCAGACGACGGGTCACCGCAAGCGGTGGGCGATTGGGAGGATCGAGTCCGGCAGGCCGCCCTGTGGTGGTTCCAGATGGCAGGCTGAGGCGCAGCTGAGGGTGGGGCAGAACGTGGCCAAGGCAACGAAGAATTCGGCTGAGAGTGGTCCGGCTGAAGCAGGTTTGCCTGGGAGTGGTTCACCAGAGAATGGTTTGCCTGGGGCCGGCCCAGCCCCGAACGCTCCGGCCGATCACCGGCCGGTGGGGGAGCAGCGGCCCCTGCTGCTGCTCGTGGACGGCCACTCGCTGGCCTTCCGCAGCTTCTATGCCTTCGCCAAAGGCGGTGAAGGGGGCCTGGCCACCCGCGATGGTGTGCCCACCAGCGTCACCTATGGCTTTCTCAAGGCTCTGCTCGACAACGTGAAGGGCCTCACCCCCCAGGGCGTTGTGATCGCCTTCGATACCGCTGAGCCCACCTTCCGCCACAACGCAGACGCCGCCTACAAGGCACACCGCGACGAAGCGCCCGAGCACTTCTTCACCGACCTGGCCAACCTGCAGGAGATCCTTGCCGGCGCCATGGATCTGCCGCTGTGCATGGCGCCCGGCTACGAAGCCGATGACGTCCTCGGCACCCTCGCCAACCGGGCCGCAAACGACGGCTGGCGGGTGAGAATCCTGAGTGGCGATCGCGATCTGTTTCAGCTGGTGGATGACGAGCGGGACATCGCCATCCTTTACATGGGGGGCGGACCGTACGCGCGCAACGCCGGCCCGCAGGTGATCCGCCGGGAGGGGGTGATCAGCAAGCTCGGGGTGACGCCGGAGGAGGTGGTGGATCTCAAAGCGCTCACCGGCGACGCCAGCGACAACATCCCCGGCGTCAAGGGTGTGGGCCCCAAGACAGCCATCGTGTTGCTGCAGGCCCATAACACCCTCGATGGCATCTATGCCGCCCTCGACCAGCAGAAGGGAGCGCTCAGAGCCAAGCTGGAGGCCGATCGGGACAACGCTTTCCGCTCGCGCATGCTGGCCGAGATTCTCGTGGACATCCCGCTGCCGAGCGAACCACGCCTGGCCCTCGGGTCCCTAGACCGGGACGCCCTGGCCCAGCGGCTCGAAGAGCTGGAGCTGCACAGCCTGGCCCGCCAGCTGGAGGCCTTCGAACGGGTGTTCTCCGGAGCTGCAGCCAGCGGCCGCGCAAAGGCTCAGACCACAACACCCAGCAGCAAAGCCGCCGGAACGGCGAGCGCGCAACCCGCCGCGGCCACCCCCTCAGCATTCGCCGGTGAACCAGCGGAAAGAGGCGGCCACCCGCCTGCCGGCGCCGGGGGGCCTGAATCTCTCGCTGACTCCCTCTTGCCGGTGCTGGAGCCCCATCTGATCGCCACCACCAGCGCGCTGGCGGCCCTGGTGGAGCGGCTTCTGGCAGCCACAGATCCAACGGCACCGATCGCGCTCGACACCGAAACCACCGCACTCAACCCCTTTCAGGCGGAGCTCGTTGGGGTGGGGCTGTGCTGGGGAGACGGGCCTGCCGATCTGGCCTACATCCCGATCGGACACCAGCCCGCAGTGGCCGAACCCGCCGCCGATCTGCTCACGGCAGCGGAACCAGCGACTGACGCCCCTTCCCAGCTGCCGCTGGCGGCGGTGCTCACCGCGCTGGCTCCCTGGCTGGCCAGCACGGCCCATCCCAAGGCCCTGCAGAACGCCAAGTACGACCGGCTGGTGCTGATGCGCCACGGGCTGGAGCTGGGCGGCGTGGTGATGGACACCCTGCTGGCCGATTACCTGCGCGACGCCAACGCCAAACATGGCCTGGAGGCCATGGCCCTGCGGGAGTTCGGCTTCAGCCCCACCGGCTACACCGACCTGGTGGCGAAGGGGCAGACCTTCGCCTCGGTGCCGATCGACGCAGCCGCGCTCTATTGCGGCATGGACGTGCACCTCACCTGGCGCCTGGGCCGGCTGCTGCGGGAGCAGCTGGAAGCCATGGGCCCCCGGCTCCTGCCCCTGCTCGCCCAGGTGGAGCTGCCGCTGGAACCTGTGCTGGCCCAGATGGAGGCCACCGGCATCCGCATCGACACCGCCTACCTGGCCGAACTCAGCGCGGAGCTGGGCGAGCAGTTGCACCGCCTCGATGGTGAGGCCAAGGCGGTGGCCGGCGTTGATTTCAACCTGGCCTCCCCCAAGCAACTGGGGGAACTGCTGTTCGACACGCTCGGGCTCGACCGGAAAAAGTCCCGAAAGACCAAGACCGGCTGGAGCACCGATGCCGCCGTGCTCGAGAAGCTCGAAGACGACCATGCGGTGGTGCCGCTGGTGCTGGAGCACCGCACCCTCAGCAAGCTCAAGAGCACCTACGTGGATGCCCTGCCCCTGTTGGTGGAGGCGGAAACGGGCCGGGTGCACACCGATTTCAACCAGGCGGTAACCGCCACCGGCCGCCTGTCGAGCAGCAACCCCAACCTGCAGAACATCCCGATCCGCACCGAATACAGCCGACGGATCCGCAAGGCCTTCCTGCCCCAGGAGGGCTGGCACTTGATCAGCGCCGATTACTCCCAGATCGAGCTGCGCATCCTCACCCACCTCTCCGGTGAGGAGGTGCTGGTGGAGGCCTTCCGCAACGGCGATGACGTGCATGCCCTCACCGCCCGCCTGTTGCTGGACACCACTGAGGTGAGTGCCGCAGAGCGGCGACTGGGCAAGACGATCAACTTCGGCGTGATCTACGGCATGGGTTCCCAGCGGCTGGCCCGGGAGACCGAGCTCAGCCCCAGCCAGGCCAAGGAGTTTCTCGGCAAGTACAAGCAGCGCTATCCGAAGGTGTTCGCTTTCCTGGAGCTTCAGGAGCGGCTCGCCCTCAGCCAGGGATACGTGGAAACGATCCTGGGACGGCGGCGGCCCTTCCCGTTCGATCGCAATGGGCTGGGCCGCTTGCTGGGCAAGGATCCCTTCGAGATCGATCTGGAGGTGGCCAGGCGGGGCGGCATGGAGGCCCAGCAGTTGCGGGCCGCGGCCAATGCGCCGATCCAGGGCTCCAGCGCCGACATCATCAAACTGGCGATGGTGACGCTGCAGCGCACCTTGGAGCAGCAGGCCCTGCCGGCCCGGCTGCTGTTGCAGGTGCATGACGAACTGGTGCTCGAAGCGGCCCCTGAGGCGCGTGAGCAGGTGATCGCCACCGTGAAGGCCATGATGGAGCAGGCGATTCAACTGAGCGTGCCCCTGGTGGTGGACACCGGCTGGGGTCCGAACTGGATGGAAGCGAAGTAGGCGAGGGCGGGGCGAACAGCTCCACACAGTCGGCGGCCTAGGTTCGCGCACACGGCCCCTGGCCAACCTCTGCCTTTCTCCTCCGGCCCCGGGCCGGCATGCCTCTTGACCCTGCGGCTCACCAACACCCTCACCCGCCGCCTCGAGGCCTTCGAGCCCCTGGTGCCGGGTCAGGTGTCGATCTACTGCTGCGGAGTCACGGTCTACGACCTCTGCCACCTGGGGCACGCCCGCAGCTATATCGCCTGGGATGTGCTGCGCCGCTATCTGCAGTGGCGGGGTTATGCGGTCACCTTCGTGCAGAACGTGACCGACATCGACGACAAGATCCTGGCCCGCGCCGCCGCCGAAGGCAGCTCGATGGAGGCGGTGAGCGAGCGCAACATCCGCGAGTTTCAGGTGGACATGGCTGCCCTGGGGATCCTGCCGCCCGACCGGCTGCCCCGGGCCACCCGCTGCCTTGACGGCATCCGCCGGATGATCGCGGAGCTGGAGGCCAGCGGCGCGGCCTATTCCGCCGATGGCGACGTGTATTTCTCGGTGCTGAAGAAGGCCGACTACGGCAAGCTCAGCGGCCGCAGCCTCGACGAGCAGCAGGAGGGGGCCAGCGGCCGCATGGGCGAAGCGGAAGAGGCCCGCAAGCAGCACCCCTTCGACTTCGCCCTCTGGAAAGGAGCCAAGCCGGACGAGCCCAGCTTCCCTTCCCCCTGGGGGCCGGGGCGGCCCGGCTGGCACATCGAATGCTCCGCGATGGTGCGTCAGGAGCTGGGCGACACGATCGACATCCATCTGGGCGGAGCCGATCTGATCTTTCCCCACCACGAAAACGAAATTGCCCAGTCGGAAGTGGCCACCGGCCAGGCGCTGGCGCGCTTCTGGCTGCACAACGGCATGGTGAACGTGGGCGGCGAGAAGATGAGCAAGTCGCTCGGCAACTTCACCACGATCCGGGCCCTGCTGGACGGCGGCACCACACCGATGACCCTGCGCCTGTTCGTGCTGCAGGCTCACTACCGCAAGCCGCTCGATTTCACAGCCGCCGCGCTGGAAGCGGCGGCCACCGGCTGGAAGGGGCTCAATGCGGCCCTGCTGGTGGGGGATCAGCACGCTGCCTCGCTCGGCTGGGCTGCCGCCGCCCCGGCAACCGCTGCCACGGGGATGGTCCCCCAAGCCGACGCCGACCCTGCCGCTCCGCTGGGAGAGGCCCGCCAGCGCTTCATCGACGCGATGGACGACGACCTGAACACGTCCGCCGCCCTGGCGGTGCTGTTCGAGCTGGCGCGGCCCCTGCGCTCGCTCGCCAATCGGCTGGAGCGAGGGGATGCCGCCGCCGCCCCGGACGACCTGCGAGAGCGTTGGCTGCTGCTGCAGGAGCTCAGCACCGTGCTGGGTCTTGTGGCGGAGCGGCCCGCCGCAGGGGCGACAGCACCCGGCGCGGACGGACCCAGCGAAACCGAAATCCAGGCGGTGATCGAGGCCCGCCGGCTGGCCAAGGCCAGCAAGGATTACGCCACCGCCGATGGCTTGCGCGACCAGTTGCGCCGTGCCGGCATCGAGCTGATCGACCGCCCCACCGGCCTCACCGAGTGGATCCGGAAGTAAGCGGCCCCGAACGCCTACGGCATCGGAATCGGCAGGCTTGAAATGGGCCCGCTTGGGATCGGCTGGCCCGGCTCCATGGTCAGCTGGAGCGGCTCAGGAATCAGCTGGCGGTGTGGGCCCTTTGCCCACCATCAGCTTCTCGATCTTGCGGATCCGCCCCAGAGTGGTCTGCCACACCTCCTGACGAAAGGGGTCGTCGGCCGGGCAGGCGGCCACCAGCGCCTCGATGTCCTCCTGGCGCTCGAAGGCATCCCACAGCTCCCGCTCCAGGCGGGCCCGCTCGATGAAGTTCCAGCGCTTGAGCCAGAGCACGGAACACCGCCGCAAGTGCGTTCAGTGTGACGCGCAGCAGACCCTGGCCGTCTGCCGTGCATCCGGCAATGGGAGACTGGCGCCCTGCAGCGTCGGGCCGTTCTGATGAAAGCGATCAGCGTGCTGGGCTCCACCGGCTCGATCGGCACCCAGACCCTGGAGCTGGCCGAGGAATTCCCCGATCGCTTCAAGGTGGTGGGGCTCACCGCCGGCCGCAACCTGCCCTTGCTGGTGGAGCAGATCGTGCGCCACAGCCCCGAAGTGGTGGCGTTGGCCGAGACGGAGCTGCTGGCTGAGCTGAGCGCACGGCTCGAGGCCCTGCCGAAGGAGCGGCAACCGCTGCGGCGCCCTGAGCTGCTGGGCGGCAACGAAGGGCTCTGCGCCGTTGCCTCCTGGGCCAGCGCCGACCTTGTGGTGACCGGCATCGTGGGCTGCGCCGGCCTGCTGCCCACCCTGGCGGCGGTAGAGGCGGGCAAGGATCTGGCTCTGGCCAACAAGGAAACCCTGATCGCCGCAGGGCCGGTGGTGCTGCCGGCGCTGAAGCGCAGCGGCAGCCGCCTGCTGCCGGCCGATTCGGAGCATTCCGCCATCTTCCAGTGCCTGCAGGGCACCCCCTGGGCCGACACCGCCCGCCTCTCCACCGGCGTTCCCACCCCGGGGCTGCGCCGCCTCCAGCTCACCGCCTCCGGCGGTGCCTTCCGCGACTGGCCGGCCGCCGATCTGGCCAAGGCCACCGTGGCCGATGCCACCAGCCACCCCAACTGGAGCATGGGGCGGAAGATCACGGTGGATTCCGCCACCTTGATGAACAAGGGGCTGGAGGTGATCGAAGCCCACTACCTCTTCGGCCTCGATTTCGACCACATCGAGATCGTGATCCATCCCCAGAGCATCATCCACTCGATGGTGGAGCTGGTGGATTCGTCGGTGCTGGCGCAGCTGGGCTGGCCCGACATGAAGCTGCCGATTCTCTACTGCCTCAGCTGGCCGGAGCGGCTGGAAACCCCCTGGCGCCGCCTCGATCTCACCGAGGTGGGCACGCTCAGCTTCCGCGCCCCCGACGGCGCCAAGTATCCGTGCATGGCCCTGGCCTACGCGGCCGGCCGCGCCGGCGGCACGATGCCGGCGGTGATGAATGCCGCCAACGAGCAGGCGGTGGCCCTGTTCCTGGAGGAACGGGTGCACTTCCTCGACATTCCGAAACTGATCGAACAGGTCTGCGACCGCCACCGGGCCGACCTCAGCGCCGCCCCCTCGCTCGCTGACGTGCTGGCCGTTGATGCCTGGGCGCGCCAGGCCGTGCGGGAGGCCGCCGCGGCCACCGGCCGCACTCTGCTGACCGCATGAGCAGCGGCATCCTGCCGGCGTCAGCCGGCGTCGAGCGCCACCTGCTGCTCTGCGCCACCCCCACCAAGGCCCTGTGCGGTGATCCGGCGGTGGGAGCCGCCAGTTGGGCCCTGCTCAAGCGCCTGCTGCGCGAGCGCGGCCTGGAGGACCCGGCGCGCCCCCAGGGGGTGGTGCTGCGCTCCAAGGCCGACTGCCTGCGCGTGTGCGAAGGCGGGCCGATCCTGCTGATCTGGCCGGAAGGCCTCTGGTACGGCGGTGTGACGCCGGAGCGGATCGAGCGGATCGTGGACGACCACCTGATCGCCGGCCGTCCCATCGACGACTGGGTGATTCGCCGCACGCCGTTCGCCCCCACCGCCACCGGCGTTCAGGGGCTCCCCTGCACCTGATCCAGCAGCCAGCGCGTCACCAGCAGATCCGACCAGCTGCCCCCCGGGCCGTGGAAGCCGTTGTGGCCGCCCGTCCGGCTGAGCACGATCTGCAGCGGTGAGGCCGGCGTGAGCCGCTCCTGCAACGCCACCGCGGGGGCAGCGGGCACCCATGGATCGTCGAGGGCATGCACCAGCAGCAGCGGGGGCAAAGGCCGCGCTGGAGGTTCACCCGCCAGGCAGCCCTGCAGCAGCTTCAGCGGACTGGCGCCCGCGTAGTAGGCCTCCACCGACTCAAATCCCCACCGCGGCGCGGTGATCAGGGCGTCGAAGGCGCGGATCGACTCCACCGCCTGCAGCTGGCTGCGCTGCCCGTCCTGCAGGCCGCCGGGATCGGCCAGGGTCTGCTGGCGCAGGCGCTGCAGCAGCCAGCGCTCGTACAGGCGGTTGCGGGGCCGGCCGATGGCGGCCGAACTGCTGGCCAGATCGATCGGGGAACTCACGACCACCAGGCCGTCCAGCAACCCCGGGGCGGAGGCGTCGAGCAGGCCATTGAGCAGCACGGTGCCGCCGAGCGACAGCCCCACCCCCAGCAGAGGGCGGCCGGCGGCGAGGCTGCGGGCCTGCCGCAGCGCCGGGATCAGATCGCGGTTGCAGCGGGCGGCGTAGGTGCCCCGCGCCAGGCTCCGGCCCGCTCCCGCGCCGCGCAGGTTCAACCGCAGCACGGCAAACCCCGCCTGCCGCAGGACATGCGCCAGGCGCAGCAGGCCGATGCTGCGGCTGGAGCCGCCCAGCCCGTGCAGCAGCAGCACGAGGGCGTGGGGGCGGGCGGTGGAGCCGTCGGGGCCAGCAGCGGGGGCATCAAGGCAGCCGAGCAGGGCTTCGCCTCCGGGCAGCGCCAGCGGCACCGCCTGGGCCGACTCCGCCGGTAAGCGCTCCGGACGCAGCGTGTCGCGCAGGGTCTGGAGATCGGCGCCCCACCAGGGCGCCCGGGGCTGGAAGGGCGGCACGCCCAGGTGATCCAGCAAAGCCGCAGCAGTGAACGTCAACGGAGCGATCAGGCGCGCGCGGGGCTGGTGCCGGCCGCCCCCTCCAGCCACTGGGCCAGGGAGCTGGGCGGCAGGTCCTGGCTGCTGGTGATTTCGATGAGGCGACCGATGGAGGCGGGCGCTTCGACGGCATCGAGGCAGACGCGCGCCACCAGGCGGCGGGGAATGCTGTTGCTCTCCTGCTGATCCGGACCGCTGAAGCGCAGCCCTTCGCTCTCGAGACCCTCCTCGCTTTCGCGCAGCCCACCGGGGCGGATCACGGTCCAATCCAGGCCGCTGCTCTCCAGCCAGCGCTCGCCGACGCGCTTCCAGATCAGGATCAGGCCGAACAGGTTGAGCGGGTGAAACAGCCGGCCGCTGCAGAGCGAGCTCACCAGCACCACGCGCTTGACCCCGGCGGCACGGCAGGCGGCGATCTGGCTGCGGATCGCCAGCGCATCCACCTGCAGCGGACCGGTCAGGTCGATCGACGGGCGCGCGCCGGTGGCGATCACCAGCGCCTCCACACCGGCGAGCGCCTGCTGCAGGGCGCTCTGGTCGGACAGTTCCAGCCGGATCAGCTCCGCCCCTTCCAGTCCTTCGGGGACGCTCGAGCCCGGCCGCAGGATCGCCCGCACCGAATAACCACGGCGGCGCGCTTCCTGTACAACACGCCAGCCGGTCTTGCCGGAGGCACCAGTGACGGCCAGCAGTGCCGGAGTGGAGGGAAAGGGCATCAGAACAACGGCAGCAATTCCTGTTCCAGGCAGCGGGCCTGCACCACCGAGCCGAGATGGCGCAGCAGACGGACCCGCAGGATCACGGGGTCGATGTCGCACTCCTGCTGGAAACAACCCTCAAGGTGCTCACGGAGGAGGGGTTCCGGCAGACCGGACTCGGGGAACTCTCTCATCGGGGCCTCAACGGCGCGGAGAACAGCGGGGGCTGCAGGTCCTGGGGGGATGGCCTGAACGTAGGGGCGGAAGCGGGAAAAACCCTGGGAACAAACCCCCATTCTTTCCGCTCAGGCAGCCACAGCGAGGGGCGGCACAATGGCGCCACCGCAGGGAACCGTGGCCGCACCCTCCTTCGATCTTGGCAGGCGTGCCCCAGGTACCGCCACAGCCGCATCCGGAGCGGCAGCGGAAGCGGCGTCCGGCCCGGCCACCGGCGGCGGGCTGAGGCCGCGCCAGTGGCAACGCCAGCTGATCGACCTGATGCGGCGGCGGCTGGTGCGCGCCGGGCCGCAGGGCGAAGACGTGCTGGTGCATGCCGGGCCCGGAGCCGGCAAGACCCTGGGGGCGCTGCTGGGGTTCCAGCGCCTGCTGGCGGAAGGGCGGCTGAGCCATTTCCTGGTGTTCTGCCATCGCCAGTCGATCGCCAGCCAATGGCGCTCCTCCGCCGCGCGCCTGGGCCTGGAGCTGGGGGAGCTCGATCTCGAAGCGAGCGCTGCAGGCGAAGGCAGTGGCAGTAGCGGCTGGAGTGGGATGGTCCCCGGCCAGGGGCTGCTGATCAGCTACCAGAGCGCGGCCCGGCACCGGCTGCGATTGGAGCACGAGCTGGCGGGCCTTCAGGCCGGCAAGGTGCTGGCGATCGCCGATGAGGTGCACCACCTTGGCCTCGATCCCGACGATCCGGAAGCCACCGCCTGGAGCCATGCCTTCGGCCGTCTCAGCCGGAACTGCGTGATGCGCCTGGGGCTGAGCGGCACTCCGTTCCGCGCCGACAACCTCGGTTTCAGCGCCTCCCGCCGCATCGCCCGGCGGCAGGAGGGCGTGATCGTCGAGGAGATCGCCCCCGACCTGAGCGTGGAACCGCGCCAGTTGATTGATCAGGGGGACGTGCGGCCACTGGAGTTCCGCTTCCAGGACGGTTGGGTCGACCACGGCCAGGCCAGCGCCGATGGGGCGCTGGCGGCAACTGAACTGGAGCGTTCGCCCCTTTCCGCCGAGCACCGGGAGAGCTGGCGCGCCCGCAACCTGCGTCGGGCGATCCGCCTGGGGGATCCCAGCAGCATTGCCCTGCGGGTGCTGCTTCAGGCGAGGCGCAAGCTCGAAACACTTCGCAACACCGACCATCCCGAGGCCGGCGGCCTGGTGATCGCCCGCGACATCGCCCATGCCCGCGGCCTCTCCGGACTGCTGGAGGAACAGGGCGACCAGGTGCTGCTGGTGCATTCTCAGGATCCGGAGGCGGCCCAGCGGCTGGCGGACTTTCGTGCCGGTGGCGCCGACTGGCTGGTGAGCATCGACATGTGCGCCGAAGGTTTCGATGCCCCCCGCGTGCGGGTGGTGGCCTACCTGACCACCGTGGTCACCCGCAGCCGCTTCGTGCAGGCGATTACGCGGGCCGTCCGCGTCGATGGCCAGCGGGCGGAACAGGAAACGATCCCAAGGCACCCCTCCTATGTGTATGCGCCCGCCGACCCTTTGCTGGTCAGCTATGCGCGCACCTGGTCGGTGGCAGAGCCCTATCTGATCCAGCCGAAGCCCATGCCGGAGGAGCCCGGGGCCGCGGCGGGTGGACGCGCGCCTGGGTTGCCACTGGAGGCCCTGCGCGATGAAGCCGGCGAGGTGATCCGGCTGCGCGGGCCCCAGCTGCCCGGCTTCCTCCACATCCGTCAGCGCGCCTGAAGCGGTGGGCACGCAGGTTGGCGTGTCAGCGCAGGGGTTTCAGCGGCGGCGCGGGCCGCCCGGACGGTTGCCACCCGGGCGCGGGCCCGTGGCACCGGCGTTGCGTTCCCGGTAGGTGATGCGGCCACGGGTGAGGTCATAAGGGCTGATCTCGACCAGCACCTTGTCACCGGCCAGCAGCTTGATGCGGAACTTGGTGAGCTTGCCTGCAGCACGGCACAGGCACTGGTGGCCAGCGGGCTGATCGAGGGTCACCAGGTAGAAACCATTGCCCTGTTCCTTCTCGATCACGCCCGAGGTTTCGATCATGCGGAGCGGGTGCTCAATCTGTAGGAGAAGGCACAGCTTAAATTGGCGCCTCTCCCCCCCTCCAGGCCGGCCCCTCTCCACACCGGTAAGCAGCGCAACTCCTGAACCACAAGCTGAGCATCACGCCTGAGCCAGCAGAGTGCCCGCCCTGCGCCAGCTGAGCAGTGCCCCCGAGCCAGCGGACCACTGGCCCAGTGACGCCCCGAGCAAGCCACACCGGCAACAGGCCCTACCCCCAGCAGCATCAGACCCAAACCTCAGTGGCACGCAGGCCGAAACCCCGCCGACCTGCCGCCACAACGCTGTCGCCCCCCAACCCCTAGGGTCTGCGATCGCTCCGGGGCCAAGCCTTGATCGTTCCTTCCCTGTCCCTCGATCTGGGCTTGCTGCTGATTTCCATCGGCGCTGTGAACCTTTGGCGCGCACGCCGCAGCGCCAGCTGAGTGGCACTGAGCCTGCCTGCGCAATCCAGCTAACGGCCTGGATCTGCCTCAGGCCAATGGCTGGGCTGGTTCTGCATCGGAAGGCTGGCTGAACGGGGTGGAGCCACATGGGATAGGGCTCCTCTGGGTGGATCACAGCCGCCGGGGCCCGGTCAGGGTTTGGCTCGCGGGCCCGATCTGATTGAGTTCCGAAACCAGAAATGCACTCCGGCAGGTTGCGCCAGATGGGGGCCAGTGCCATGGCTTGCCTGGCGGCATCAGCCAGCTGTTTCAAGCCAGCTCAGGAGCCTGGGAGGCACTGCCTACCGGCTTTGAGCTTCCGTCTGCTGCCCGCAAGCCTTGGAACTGCGGACTGGGAGCTGTCTCCATCAAGCTGTCGCCTTCCTGCAGTGGCCATCAAGCAGAGGGCTCCAAACTGTCCCCTACCAGCTTTGATCTGCAAGCCATGGCCTTCCTGCGGAGGTCCATGGCAATGGACTCCATGCTGTGGCCGATCTGCTGTGGCCTTCGTGCGGTGGGCTCCATGCTGGTGCCTGAGGCCAGAGGGCGACGCACACCATTCCACCCCAACCACCGCCACCAACAGCTAACGAGCAACGACCGTGCCCACCCTGCTGTTCCACAAGCCCTACGGCGTGCTCAGCCAGTTCACGGCAGAACCGGGCAGCTCATGGGCGCACCTGGCTGATTTCATCCCGGTGCGGGAGGTCTATGCCGCGGGACGGCTGGATGCCGACAGTGAGGGACTGCTGCTGCTCACGAGCGTGGGCCGGCTGCAGCAACGGCTCACCGATCCCCGCTGGGGACACTGGCGCCGCTACTGGGTACAGGTGGAAGGGGAGCCCAGCCCGGCCGGGCTGGCCGCCCTGCAAGCTGGGGTGACCATCCAGGGCCAGCGCACCCTGCCCGCCCGGGCCCGGCTGCTGGCGGATCCCGGCCTGCCGCCACGGGATCCACCGATCCGTAAGCGGCGCGCCATTCCCACCAGCTGGCTGGAACTGGAGCTGCGCGAGGGGCGCAATCGGCAGGTGCGCCGCATGACCGCGGCAGTGGGATGGCCCACCCTGCGGCTGATCCGCACCGCCATCGACCTGATGGACGGTCAGCCGCCGCTGGATCTGATCGACCTGCCGGCCGGCCAGTGGCGCCCGGTGAGCCAGGCGGAGGAGGAACGCCTGCAGCGGCTGCTCCTGCTTGCTTCCGCCCAGAGCGACGGTCCCGTCCGAGGGCGAGGCGGACGGGCCGGTGGCGGGAAATCCGGGCGCAACGGCGGTGGCGGATAGGGAGGCTTGGCATCCATGCCGCTCAGCCGATCACCTGTTGCAGCTCCCGCACCGTTTGCAGTTGGCCGTAGTAGTAGTTCGCTCTGGAGCGCCGATCGGGATCCTCCAGCGCGTCGAGGGCATCAAATCCCAGGCTCTGCCACAGCTCATGGCCGCAGGCACGGTTCAACTCCTGCACCGATTCCTGCTCCAGGTTGGCAAGACGCCGCTGCAGGTTCTTGATCTGAGCAATCGACATGGGGCGAACAGGGCCGGGGGGTGAAAGAGGCAGGAAGCGGGGGAGAGACCCAGCAGGGGCGCCGGAGAGGCGCGGCAGGAGCTGATAAGTGACGAGGGAGAGGCTGGGGAGGAGGAGCCCAGTGGACAGGGAGCAGCCTTGCAGCGGATGGGCAGCAGGGAAGCAACTGGGGAAAAAGAAGCAGGAAGTGAAAGGGGGCGCACTGGAGCCGGCGTCAGCGGACCAGCCCCCTCAGCCAATGTCCGCCCCATCAGCCACTGCACCGCCTCACTCCACCACTGGCCCACTCACACAACCACTGGGCCGCCTGATTCAGCCACTGGACTTCCTGCTTCAACCACTGGGGCTCCTCCAGCCCTTCAAACGGCCTCCCCCATTCCCCTGCCATAGTACAGATGAACTTGCCCGAGCTGTATCACCCAGTCAGGCTTCCGGGTCTGCGATGTGGTCAAAGCCTGGGAACAATTCCAACCGCAGCCATGGACGGCCATGGACAGACAGGACAGACAGGACAGACAGAAAGGCGCGGCCAAGCGCCTGAAGCTCAGAAGGGAAGCTTCTTCTTGGCGCTCTTGTCGAGATCGGCCTCCATCTCGCGCAGACGCCGCAGGATCGTGTCGTAATACTCCTTGAGGTAGTCCTCCAGGCGGGTGGTAGCGGCCGGGTCCAGCCCGAAGGCGGCATAGCTCTCCTCCATCGGTGCCTCCAGGCTCTGGCCACCCCCTGTCACGTCGGCGAAAGCCAGCCGTTCAGCCACCTGCACCCCGGGCTCGAAGAACGACGCCAGACCCTGCATCAGACGGATCAGGAAGGGCCGCACACGGAACACGCGAGCCGATCGCCCGCTGTAGCGCTCGCACAGCTGGGTGACTTCCCCGGTGTTCCAGGCCTTCGGCCCCACCACAGGAAAGGACTGACGGATCGTTTCGTCATGGCTCAGGGCCGCCACCGAAAACCGGGCTACGTCCTGGGTGTTCATGTAGGCGATCGGCGTGGGCGTTCCGCTCACCCACACCGTCTGGCTTTCGAGCACCGGGATGGCGAACTGACCGATCACCCCCTGCATGAAGGCCACGCAGCGCAGGATCGTGTAATCCAGTTGGGAGGCCGCCAGCAACTGCTCGGTGCAGTACTTGATATCCATCAGCGGCACGTTGCGGTGCTGCGCCGCCTCCAGCAGCGACACGAACACGAAGCGCTTCACGTTGGCCGCTTCGCAGGCCCGCACCAGATTGAGCTTTCCCTGCCAGTCGATCGTGTAGATGCCGGCACTGTCGGTGGGGCGGGCGGTGGCCGCATCGATCACCGCTTCCTGGCCCTCAAGGGCGTAGGCGAGGCTGTCGGGTTCCAGCAGGTCACCACGGGTGAGCTCACAGCCCCATTCCTGCAGGAACGAGGCCTTGCGAGGGGAGCGCACCATGCAACGCACCTGATGCCCCTGCTCCAGCGCGTGCCGGGCGATCTGGCGGCCGAGAGTTCCTGTGGCGCCGACGACCAGAACCTGCATGAACCACCGGTGGATAGGGCGCTGAGCCTAAAGCTGAGGCAGGGGGCGACGCGCCGCAGGCGGATCAGTCTTTCTGCAGCTTGAGCAGCAGGGCACCGCCGGCCAGACCCACCGGGATGAGCACCCAGAAGATCGCCGCGATGCCGAAGATTTCAGAGGCCATGGCCCATTGGGAAAACGGCTACCTATTTAGCGCCCCAGCCCGTTCGAGCACCAGTGGCCAGGGGGCATCGGTGCGGAACTGGCCGGGCATCACCCCACTGACGCAGGCCTCCCATCCCTGGCTGTGCAGGTCCGCGAGCAGTGCCTGCAACCGCGGCGGACCGCCCCCCAGGCGCCGGCCCAGCTCGGCCAGGGGCCAGCAGCGGGCGGGCAGGCCCGCGTCGGCGGCGAGGCTGCCCAACAGGCGGGCGGCGGCACGGCAGAGCGAAGCATCCTCCGCCGCAGTGGCAGCACGGATCGCCGTGAGCGTGGCGGGATCCTGCAGCGGACCGATCCAGAGCGGGCCACTCACCGCCAGCGCGGCCGCAGGCTCGCAGCACACCTGCCACTGGCGCAGGCGCAGCAAGCTCTGCACCTGCTGCTCACCGCAGTGGTGGCAGTGCGCCAGCAGGCCGAGCTGCCGTTCCTCGCCCGCCAAGGGCCGGCGCAGGATCCGCACCGCCGTGCGGAACGTGCGGCCCTCACTGAAGCTGAACACCGGCTGCAGGCCCCGCCCCATGGCCCAGGCCGTGCGGGCGACCACGCCCAGCTGCAGGCGCAGCGCCAGCTCCCAGCTGGCCGGGTGGGCCCGCGCCGCAGCCCCCAGGGTGCGCACGGCGGCAGAACGGTCGTGGCCGGTAGGGGAGCGGCCATCAGTGCTGGCCACGTAGAGCACACCGCCGAAAGCCACCGCCTCCAGCGCCAGCGGCAACAGGGGAGTGGGGCAGCCGAAGGCGTCAAGATCAACGAGCTCGAAGCGCTCCTGCCGCTGCAGGCAACCCGCCAGCAGCTGCTGGGCGGTGAGGGAGGAGCAGCGCAACTCCAGCCCTGGGCGATGCACCAGGGGGGCAAGGTTGGCGTGCAGCAGCGGCTGACGGTCCGGGTCAGCGTCGTTGGCCCACACCAGCTGGGCCGGGCTCTCCTGGCCGTAGCGCAACGCCCGGATGCCGCAGCCGGTCATGAGGTCGAGCACCCGCAGGGGACCCGCCAGGCTGAGCTGGCGCGCCAGCAGCACCCCCAGATCGCGGGAGGGCCGGGATTCCGGCCGGAAGAACCCCTGACCCGTGCACAGCGCTGCTGAAGCTTCGCAATAGTGAGAGGTGTCTTGCGTGAACCCGCTCCGTTGGTGACATCCCTGGGCCAGCCTGTCGCAACGGCCGGACCCGACTGGGGCCGCGCGGCGGTGTGGCGATGGCGCGGACTCAACTGCCACTGGCGCGTGCTGGGCGATCCGAGCGGGCCACCACTGCTGCTGCTGCATGGCTTCGCCGCCGGCAGCGGCCACTGGCGGGCCACCGCCGGCCCACTGGCAGCCGCCGGCTGGTGCGTCTATGGCCTCGATCTGATCGGCTTCGGCGCCTCGGCCCAGCCGGCGATGCGCCTCGACAACCGGCTCTGGGCCCGTCAGGCCCAGGGGTTTCTTGAACAGGTGGTGCAACAGCCGGCCGTGCTGATCGGGCACTCGCTGGGGGGGCTGGTGGCACTCAGCTGCGGCGTGTTCTTTCCCGCCTGGGTGCGGGGGGTGGTGGCCGCACCGCTACCGGATCCCACTTTGCTGATGCCCGTGCCGGCGCGGCGGGCGCCATGGCAGCGCTGGCTGCAACGCCGGGCGGTGGTGTGGCTCTGCCGGCTGCTGCCGCTGGAGCTGCTGGTGCCCCTGATCGCCCGCACGCCGCTGCTGGATCTGGGCATCCAGTCGGCCTACAACTCGCCGGTGATCGGCGACAGCGCCCTGCACCAGCTCATCGCCCGTCCGGCACGTCGCCCCACCGCCGCCTGGGCCCTGCGCGGCATGAGCATCGGTATGGCGCTGCGCCCCCGTGGAGCCACCGCAGCGGTGCTGCTGCAGCGCCTGCGCCGGCCGCTGCTGGTGCTGTGGGGGGAAGCCGATCGGTTGGTGCCGATCGAGGTGGCCGCCGAGATGCGGAAGCTCCGGCCCGACCTTGAACTGCACAGGCTGGAGGGGGTGGGCCATTGCCCCCACGACGAAGATCCCGCCACGGTCGATCGCCTGCTGCAGGCCTGGCTGCGCCGTCTGCCACCCCGGCCCGAGGATCTCCGCTGAGCGCCCGGCCCTGAGGGCCGTGAGGCCAGCGCGTAATTTGGGAAGCTGATCGCCTGCTGTGCCCGCCGGGAATGAAGCACACCCTCTCGGTGCTGGTGGAGGACCAATCCGGTGCCCTCAGCCGGATTTCTGGATTGTTCGCCCGCCGCGGCTTCAACATCGAGAGCCTGGCGGTGGGCCCGGCCGAGCAGCGGGGCGTATCGCGCCTCACCATGGTGGTGGAGGGCGACGACCGCACGCTCGAGCAGATGACCAAGCACCTCAACAAGCTGGTCAACGTGCTCAACGTGATCGATCTCTCCACGATTCCTGCGGTGGAGCGCGAACTGATGCTGCTGAAGGTGGCGGCGCCGGCCGAGAGCCGAGCCGCCATCCTGGATCTGGTGCAGGTGTTCCGCGCCAACGTGGTGGACGTGGCCGACAACGCCCTGATCCTTGAGGTGGTGGGCGACCCGGGCAAGCTGGTGGCCCTCGAGCAGATCCTCGAGAGCTACGGAATCCTCGAAATCGTGCGCACCGGAAAAGTGGCCCTGGAGCGGGCCTCCGGTGTGAACACCGCCTACCTCAAGACCACCGCCTCAGAGAAACGGGTGCCGGCCTGAGGCGCCTCAGGGCTGACCCTTCACCAGGGTGCCGCCCTCGATCACGCTGGCCTTCACCAGCTTGTCTCCCTGCTGGATGCGGTCCACCACGTCCATACCCTTCACCACGCGGCCGAACACGGCGTAGCGGCCGTCGAGCTCGGGAAGCGGCCGCAGAGCCACGTAGAACTGCGCGCTGGCGGAGTTGGGGTCCTCGGAGCGGGCCATGGCGATGGCACCGCGCTCGTGCACGAGCCGCAGCTGCGCTGCATCCGCCGGATCGGTGAGCTGCTCGCCGTAGCGGGGAGTGGCCTTGCCCTTCATGCCCAGTTCCAGCGGGATGAAGCGGGGCTGACCGGTGCTGGGGTCCACGAAGCTGCCGGTGCCGAACAGCTCGGGACTCACGCCGGGGGTGGCGCTCTGGGGGTCACCGCCCTGCACCACGAACGGTGTGGGCTGGTTCACCACCCGGTGAAAGACAGTGTTGTTGTAGGTACCGCGGCGCACCAGGTCGACGAAATTGCCGGCGGTGAGCGGGGCATCGGCGCCATTGAGCTCCACGACCACATCGCCGCGGCTGGTCTGGAGCGACACCACGGCCTTGCCGCTCAGGCAGGGGCTGGCGGCAGAGGCGCAACCGAGAGCGGCCTGGCTCTGATCGCTGCCGCAAGCGCTGAGGCCGAAGGGTGTGAACAGCAGCAGGCTCACCAGAAGGGTGCGGGTGAGCGAGAACGCCATCGTGTTCATACGCCCTCCAGAGGCACCTTGAGGAAGCGGGCGAGTTCCGCGCCGCTCTGCTCCAGCTCGGCCAGAGGCAGGGGTTCGCCCACCCGGGTGAGGGGCAGGTCGCGGCGCCCCTGCACGCGCAGGGCGAGACGACGGCGCGGGTTAAGGCCGTCGCGCACGTCCACCTTGACGGCCTGAATCTCGCGCAGGGGCAGCTCGAAGCTGATCAGGCTGCGGAAGCCGCGGCGGCTGATCGTGGCCGTGCCGCTGCTGCGATCGAAGCGGTTGGCACCGGCGCCCACATCGATGCTGATCACGCTCCAGAGATAGAGGGCGAGCAACAGGGCTGCCACGCCATAGGCCCCCATCACCAAGCCCTGCGGAACCCAGGCAAGGCTGGCGGGGTGCCCGATCGGCAGCAGATCGATCCCCAGCCGGCTCGAGAGGCTGGTGAGCAGGAAGCCAGCGCCTCCAGCGCTCACGGCCGAGGCCACCAGCAGGTTGGAGAGGCGCCGGGATCCCTGCACGGACTGCTCCAGCACATCGGCAGGGTCGCTGGCGCGGGGAGCTGGACTGGCGGCCGGGTCGGGGCGCGGCGGAGTGCCGGCGGAGGAAGAAGCCGGGGGCATGGGAGCGGGGGTGGTGGCGGAAGACTTGCCATCCTCGCCTCCGTGCCGCGAGGCTGTGGAAAAGCGAAGACGGGACCAGCGAAAAGGTTGCTGGATTAGGCACCATGCCGCCGCCGCTGGGCAATCAGAAGAATTGCTTAAGAACGCTGGCTGCGGCAAGGGTGTCAGCCCATTTCGGGCTTCCTCGCAGCGGTGGGTTTCGTTGTTACGATCCTGCGGTATCCCTCAGCTTGGCGGGATTTCCGCACTTTTTCTTCCCATGACGATTGCTGTAGGGCGCGCGCCTTCGGCTCGGGGATGGTTCGACGTCCTCGATGACTGGCTCAAGCGCGACCGCTTCGTGTTTGTCGGCTGGTCCGGTCTGCTGCTGTTCCCCACGGC